>BNJT01002836.1_pt1 | contig 36779 bp, 72 predicted proteins | sample 8540491 | NCBI WGS metagenome assembly BNJT01 (sample SAMD00202455, study PRJDB9452) | human saliva metagenome | host: Homo sapiens | reverse complement strand
TAACGATACAGTCCGAGATTCTAATGCAAAAATCATAAGTTTTATAATCTATGATTTCACAATCTTTAGGAAATTTTTTTCTCCCTCAAAGTGCATTTCTGTAATACCGCCATTTGCCGAGCGATCGAAATATGGTATGGGGATAACCTTACACTCCACCTCCTTAGTTTGCATTAAAGCGTGCACCAAAGGGACAAAGGCTATCAAAATGTTTAGCGCTATGTGGCAGAAAAAAACCACCTGCTTTTTAAACTCTCGCTCTACAGCACTACGCAGCTTTGTAAGATGAGAACTAAGTTGTTCAAATTTTTTTCCTCTACTTTCTTTAGCATTTGGGGAGGCAGTGATTTTACAACCCTTTCTATTCTTACTTGTCTATCTTCTGATAGTTCGGAGATTTCCGCGCATTGTGTTTCCAATGAAATGCAGGCACTTATATCCTGATAAACCTCATACAAAAACTTCACAATATTTCTCTAAAAATAGAAACGGACTCTGTACCCTCTCCTTTTTTTCTTCTCTATTGCTTGCCCAAGGGTAATTGCATCATTTTGAGAATTAGAAAGCTTAGAAAGACAAGTGGATAAATTTCCACTAAGAAAATCTTGAAAAAGTGACTTACTAAAAAGATATCCACAACTCTACCGAGTTTATTGCTAACTCTCTAAAAGCTCCATACACGCTCTCTACTTAAATCCTCTTGTGAAAAACTATATTCCAACTTTTTCAGAACTGTAAACCTATCCTTCATATTTTTTTCAAAATTTTTGTAATAAGGATATTCATGATCTCCCCTTCCATCACATTCTTATGATAATCTCCAAACCATAGCCGAAGCAGGGCTTCATATTCTCCGGTACCGGAAAAGGCAGACCGCAAAATGAGAGCGTTTTGGTCTCTGCAAGCAAAGACCGGGAAAAAAGTGTATTCTGGATTGCTAAATAAAAGTGGCAAACACGATATGCTATCCCCCACCGAGCCATTAAATGCTTGAAATATTCTATCAATAATCCGAAATAGCTGCCCTTCCAATCCTTTCTTTTCTATCAAGTCGTATTTTTCAAAAGTTCTTCTACTTCATCCAGATCTTTTTGAAAAAGACTTTGTTTCACCTTCATTCCGCTTTTATCTTATCGACCATCGACATAAGTACGCCAAGAATTTGCCTTCTATATTTTTTTCTTCCTCCGGATTCTTCGCTAAATCATCGAACACAAAGATATCCACTACTGCAAAATAAGGAAATTCACAGAACTTACTCATCATTTCAGCTTGAAAAATCCGTTTCTCTTATGCCTATCGAAGCTATCCAATTACAATAATCCTCCCTCGTTTGGAGAGAAGAGAATAGCAAATCCTTTGATAATTCTTTTTTTCCGCGATTTTTGACAAACTTTGTAAAATCATCTCGTCGCATCATAATGTCAATATCATCATCCCACGGTATAAATTCACCATGTCGAACCGCCCTGAGAAGCGTTCCACAAAAAAGGCAATAAGAAATATCATATTTTTGCAAATTCGGTCAATCTCCGAAAAGGATTATCAGTTCTGCACCCCAAGCCCTTTTTCATCAACCCGGGAATATAAAAACCAGCCCTGACTTCATCATAAAAAAACTCTCTCGTAAACTCCATGATTCTCCTTTAATTCCCTTTGACAAATCTTATCTCTCATTCTGCTTGCTTCTTGTTATTTTAAGATAAAGTCTTTAACACACCTAACAAGCTCCTTCGTTCCTTGCCCTTTCTTATCCTTAAAAAGGCAAGAACCTGCTCCGCTTATTTTTTTACTCATTTTCTTTCTAATTTCTTTGTTTGTAAATGTCGCTATCTTTGTAAGGTAAGCACTCTTCATTTCTTTTGACTGGACGATACTTTTAAGTCCGCATGAAAAAGTCCAGGTACCTTGACATAATAGTCCATGTTCACAAAATCTTTTTCATATTCTTCCTTTTTGGGGGCTTATTTCATCCGTCACAAACCAAGGAATATACACGAGTTTTCTTGTGTATTTTTTTCATCTCTTTACTGTAAAAGAAGGGATCCACGGTAAAAAGTCTGATTGCACTCATCATAAGGAGAGTTTAAGACTATAGCATCTGGAAGTTCCCGAGCGAAGTCAAAGTCCCGATAGTCACAAATTTCATATGCCTTCGCAAAAATCTTCTCCTTCATAATGCATTTCCGAAAGGCTCCCATCGCCCAATCGATCATAATAAGGAATAGGCATAATCTTACAATCAAATTCTCCTGTCTCTCTTAAAGGCATCAATCAAGGGACGAAGACTTTCAAAAATGCTTGATTCTATGAGGCAAAAATACAACTTGCCTTTTTAAAGTCTCGTGCCAAAAGCAGAACGCATTTTTAAATAATATCCGGGCTTCTTTAACTCTCGTTCCAAATCTTTAAAAGGCCTGCCGGAAGAGATAAGAGAAAACTTCTTTCTTTCTCTTTCCTTCTTCTTTCTTCCAATTCCCTTCTTTATCTACTGTCTTAGAAGGCAGTATTTCTTGGACCTTATATAGCTCCTCTATTCTTTGATATGCATAAAAACAAAGCTTCACAATATTTTTTTCCAAATAAGAAACTGTTTCTGTACCTTCCCCTTTTTTCTTTTCAATGGCATTCCCAAAAGGCTATTGCTTCTTCTTGGCAATTCATTAATTTATTAAGGCAGTAAGACAAATTCCCCGCCACAAATTCTTGCAGTATTTTTGTAAGAATCCAAAAATCTTCTCAGCAGTCTCTAAAAACAATTTCCGGTAACTTTGTACTGCAGGTCTTTGTAGGTCTTCTTCAGAAAACGAATAAAGAAATTTCCAAGTTCCCTTTATCCTCTCTTGCAAATCAATCTCATTCTGTTTAAAAAAGGATAAGCGTGGCCTCCTCCTGCTTTTTACTCTCTTTTTGTAGTCGCCGTACATAGCCCTGAGCACCAGTTCATAGCCCTTTGGAGCCGGAACAGAGTTATTGCAAAATGGAATCCTTACTTTCTCTCTAAATGCCGACTTAGGAAAATAAACCCTTTTATCCAAGTAATCCGGGAAAAATACCACATCCTTCCCTCCTTCTCCATTAAATTCCCGGAATATTCTATCCATTATATGATAAAGCTGAGGCTCTAAAGGTCTGGTTTTATCAAATTGAATTTGGAGAAGTTGCTCTATCTTTTTGTAATTCTTCTTGGAAAATTCTCGTTTTTTTCCTTTCCGTGAATTATGCGGAAATCATAACCATAAACATCTGCAGCATCTTTAATCTGAATGATTCATCTTCGGATTTAGCGAAAGCTCATCCAGTACAAAAAAATGTCTACTGCAACAGGGTACGGAAATTCAAGATCCCAAGCTTTTAGATTTAATTCCACTATTTGTTGTTCCAACCCCTGCGACGAAATCACATCGGTCTTTATCTGTAGCTAGCGATGTAAATGCCAACCCTCCGGGAGCTCCGCTTGCACTATTCTGCTAAAAATTTCAAAAGTCCTTGCGGAGCATTGCAATATCAACATCGTCATCCCATGGAATAAAGTCTCCCTGCCTTATGGCTCCTAGAAGAGTACCTGCGGTTAGATAATATGAAATTCCATATTTTTCACAAATTTCATCGATAATATATAGAATTTTTTTAATCCCGTTGCCCATGCCCGCTTTATAATTCCGGGGATGTAAAATCCATCTCTTACTTCATCATAGTAAAACTCTTTAGCAAATTCCATTTCATCACCTTTTTCCTTCTTTTTGTTTCTCTTATTACCTCTATACTTTTAATAAAAAGCGTCTGAACTCTGCCACTACTTCTTTTTATTCCCTTGCCTTCCTTATCCCCAAAAAGGCAAGAACCTGCGCCCGATATTTTTGTCATCTTCTTTCTAATCTCTTTATTCATAAATTCAGAGATCTTCATTAAATAGGCTTTTCTCATCTCTTTGGACTGGACAATTGTTAAGTCTGCATAAAAAACCCCGGCATCAGAGCATAATAATCCATATTGGCAAATGCTACCTTATCTTCATTTTTAGGATCAATTTCATCTGTTACAAACCACGGAATGTAAATTAGCTTCTTTGTGAATTTTTCTCATTTCCTTACTGTAAAAAGAAAGGGTCTACTGTCCAGACTTGATTAAAAATCATCATAGGGAGAGTTCAATACGATGGCATCCGGAAGTTCTTTTTTTCAAAAATCATAACTACGGTAATCCGTTATTTCATAATATTTCTCAAAATCATCTCCCTCGTAATGCATTTCTGAAAGTCTTCCGTCTCCCAAGCGATCAAAGTAGGGGATAGGCATAATCATACATTCCGTGTCCTCTTTTTGGAGAAGGGCATCAATCAGGGGACTAAGGCTGGAAAGGTGCTTTACACAATGAGGAAGAAAAACCACCTTGAATTTAAATTCTTTCTTTAGAGTAGAATGCAGTTTTTTTAGAGAATTTCTTACTCTTCTCATCATCCTTTCAGCCTCTATTTCTTTTCGTTTTTTCTCTACTTTATTTAATTCTTTCTCATCTCCATATCTGCAATTCATTAGCTCGTTCAAAGCTTGATTTGCAGTATATAAAAGCTTCACAGTACCGTTCCAAAATTGAAACAGACTTTGCCCCTTCTCCTTTAATCCGTTCTATGGCCTGTCCAAACTGAATTGCCTCTTCCTGAGCCTCATATAGCATAGAAAAACAAGCAGGAAATTCTTTAGTTGAAAAACGCAATGAAAAATATCTTTATTTAAATGAAGTAATTTATCAGCTTCCCGTAAGCTAAACTCTCTATAAGTGATGATCTCCTTGCGTCTGTTCTCTTCTTCTACAGAACCAATGGTGATTCCCTTCTTCGCTCTCCAAAAATATTTTTCCCATTCCTTAAAAAGGGGTACTCATGCGCTGCCGTCCCCTTTACCGTCTTCTTATAATCTCCGTAAGTTAGCTGTAACACTTTATCAAAGTCCTCAGGAGCAGGAAGCTCTAAACCGCAAAAAAAGAATCTCCTTCGTCTTTTTGAAAAAGAGATTTGGGATAAGCATATCTGTTTTGTTTTATGTATGTGATACTGTAATAAGGCCACCTCTTCACCACCCGAGCCGTTAAACTCTTGACAGACTTTGTTGAAAACTCGGTATATCTGCGGAATAATCGGCTTTTTCTCGATCTAAATGAATTTGAAGTAAGTTTTCAATTTTTAATTTTTGCTGAAATGCCTTACCATTAACACCCTTTTGAAGTCCATAATACATTACAAGTCCAAGCATCCTAAGGAGATTTTTTCTATACTCCTCATCTTCTGGATTATCAGAAAGTTCGCCCAAATAAAAGATATCCACGGATGTCGGATAGGGAAATTCACAGTATTTATTTAATATATCCCGCTCAATCTGTATTCCATCAAACTCTACCACTCCGCAAAACTTGCAAGCGTCTTCATTATTTCCTGTAGGTAAAAAGTAGTTCTTTCGGAAGTTCATGAGCAACTTGACAAAACTTTTCAAATTCTTCAGGAAGCATAATTATGTCTACATCATCATCCCAGGGGATATAAGCGCCATAACGCACAGCTCCAAGTAAGGTTCCTGCATAAATTTGGTACTGAATATCGTACTTTTTACATACTTTATCAATCTCCCCTAATACCTTTAACTGGGCTCCCCAAGCTCTTTTTGATAATACCAGGAACATAGAATCCTCTTGTACCTCATCATAGAAAAAAATTCTCTCATAAATTCCATTGTATTCCTTCTTTTGCTCCTTTCACCCTACTTCTTTTATTTCCTTGACAAGAATCTTCTGAATTCCCTAACAAGTTCTTTTTGTTCCCTGTCCTTCTTTATCTCCGAAAAAGGCAAGATCCCGCTCCGGAAATTTTTACTCATTCTTCTTCGGACGTCTCCATTACTACACATGGAAATCTTGTCAAGATAAGCTTTTCTTCATCTGCTTAGACTGCACTATACTTAAATCTGCGTGAAATATTCCGGGCACATTTACATAGTAGTTCATGTTAAAGAATGCCTTAGCATCATTAGCATCTTTTAGGATTGATTTCATCCGTAATAAAACCACGGAATATACACAAGTTTATTTGTAAAATTTTTTTCATGTTTTTTACTATAAAAAGGATCTACAGAGTAAACTTGGTTATATTCGTCATAGGGAGAATTAATGACAATCGCATCCGGAAGTTCTGTCGCAAAATTGTAGCTACGATAGTCTATAATTTCATATTCTTTGGGAAAAATCCTCTCCCTCATAGTGCATTTCCGAAAAGCTCCCATCTCCCAAGCGATCATAATATGGAATTGGAATAATCTTGCACTCTATATCCCTTGTCCTTAAAAGTGCATCCACTAAGGGGCGAAGGCTATTAAAATATTTTTGCTCTATGCGTGAGAAAAAAACCACTTCTTTTTAAACTCCTTTTTAACGCTAACTTCAATTTTTTTAAGCTGACGACTCGTTTTTTTAAGTTCTTTTTCCATTCCCTTAGGAAGGGCAATAACATTGGATAATTTATCCATTCCGTATTTTTTTACTGTTTGCTAATATATTCTCTACTGCCTGATATGCATAATATAAAGATTCACAATACTGCTGTATCAGTAAGACAGACTCTGCTTCACTCCCTTTTTTCAGTTCTATGAAATTTCCTAGAGCAAGTGCCTCTTCCTGAAGTTCGGCTATTTTAGGAAGGTTAACTGAGAAATCTCTCTCCATGCAATTTAGGATGATGTTCTTCTCTACAGAAAGAAAAACTATCCACTGCCTCCAAAGCAGCCTCCCGAAAGCTTTGTACATCAACCCTTTCAAAACTATCCTCTAAACAGGAATAGTTAAATTTCCACTTTCCCTTTAAAAATATCTTGTAAAAATGATATCCTTTTTTTCTTGAAAGAAGAATAATCATGTGCAATTCCTTTTTTATTTTTCTGAGTATAATCCCCATAAAAAGACTTAAGCACTGTATCATAGTCTTTGGGAACCGGAAGTTTCGTATCACAGAAGGGAAGCCATTCTGTATCTTTCAGTACCGATTTCGGAAAGGGATAATTTTTCCTCTTGTAAATAAGACGGAAAAAAATACTACTTCTTTGCCTCCCTCTCCATTAAACTCTTGAAATATCTTATTCATGATCTCATAAAATTGTCCTTCCAGTGCTTTTATCTTTGTCAAACTGAATGCGCAAGAGTTCTTCCGTTTTTCTTAAAGCGTTCTTAAAGTTTCTTGTGTTATCCTTTTTTTTCTTTAAGGTGGAAATTAAGGAAATAAAAATGTCCAATATATGTCTTCTAAATGCCTCTTCTTCATCATGGCTTGCCAGTTCATCCAAAGGGAATATATCCACTGCATGAGCATAGGGAAATTCGTGATATTTTCGAAGGTTTTTAGGAGAAAAAAAGACTATTCTTTACACAAATTGCTGCTGTAAAAATCACATCTATCCCTATCTGATTCTATAGAAACAAAAAAACATCTCTTCCGACAGTTCATCTTCCACAATGTGACGAAACCTCTCATAGTCCTCTCTTGGCATAATAATATCGATATCATCATCCCATGGTATAAACCCCTTATGTCTTATAGCTCCAAGAAGAGTTCCATATCCTAAAAAAATATGATATATCCCACTTATTACAGATTTGATCTATAAATGATAAAGTTTCCAGTCCAGCGGCCCATGCTCGCTTCATGATTCCAGGAACATAGAACCCTTCCTGCACTTCATCATAAAAACTCTTTTGAAAATTCCATCCTGCTCCCTTCATCCAAGCACTTTTTCAATCCTTATCTACTATAAAAAAACACCTGAAGGCTTTCACAAGTGCTTCCGTTCCATTTTCCTTTTTTTCTCCCAACAGGCACGAACCGAATCCTACAAGTTTTTTACTCATTATTTTTTTGATTCTACGAGAAGTAAAGCCTTCAATTTTTTCAAGGTAGGCCTTCTTCATCTGTTCTGATTGCACAATAGTTAGGTCTGAATGAAAAAAATACCTGGAACAGTCACATAATAGCTCATATTGTCAAATGCACGCTCATCCAATTTATTTTTTGTGTCAATTTCATCCGTCACAAACCAAGGAATATAAATAAGTCTCTTTGTGTACTTTTTCATCTCTTTACTGTAAAAAAACGGGTCCACGGTCCAAACTTGATTGCATTCATCATAAGGAGAATTGATTACAATCGCATCCGGAAGTTCTCCGCCAAAATCATAGCTGTGATAATCTAAAAATTTCATATTCATCAGGAAAAAGTATCTCCTTCATAATGCATAGTGGAAAGACTTCCATCACCCAATCGATCATAATAAGGTATAGGAATAATCTTACATTCTATATCTCCCCCTTACGGAGCGCATCTATTAAAGGACTCAGACTGGAAAAATGCTTTGCACTGTGCGGAAGAAAAACCACTTGCCTTTGAAAGTCTTTTTTCAGTACGGTCAATAATTTCTCCAGTAGATAAACCGGTCTTTTCACTATCTCTTCCAAATGAGCTCCTTCTGATTCTTCTCCTTTAATCCCTCCCCCTCAAGTTCTTCTCTTCTTCTATGAACTGATAAGAGTTATATAAAGCTTCACAATACTCCGTTAGCAGAAAGACCGATTCTGTGCCTTCTCCTGCTCTATCCAATCCCCCAAAGGAAATAGCTTCTTCTTGTATCCTAGACAATTCCAAAAGGCATAAATCCATTTCTTCATCTACAAATCTTTGCACTATAGCTTTAGTCGCCGAAAGAAGATAGTCTGCATTATCCAATACCATTTCCCGAAGACTTTTCACCTCTTCCCTCTCTAAATCTTTTTCTGTGAATTGATATGAAAAACACCACTTATCTTTTAAGTCTTGTTTGAATCCCTGTTCACATTTTTAAAGAAAGGATAATTATGATCGCTTCCTCCTTTTTATTTTTCATATAATCGCCAAACGTAGTACGAAGTATACATTCATAATCATTTGGCACAGGAAGTTTCATCTTGTGAAAGGGTAAATATTTCCGTTCCTGAACAGCTGTTAAAGGAAATGGCTTATCTTTTTCCTAGCAGAAAATCCGGAAAAAAACACTCCCATTTTTTTCCTCCCTGCCCTTTAAACTCAGAAAAAGCTTATTCATAGTTTCATAAATTTGTCCATTCAAGCCGGCTCCTCGCTTAAAAAGATATTTTAAGTCTCTCTTCTACAGCCTTTTAAAGCAAGTTGAAATTCCTTAGTTTTATTCTCTTTTTTGTATAGCCCAAGCTAGCTTACTAAGCGCTTCCAATGACAGCCTCCGCGAGGCCTCCTTTTCCGGATTATCGGAAAGTTCATCCACAGGAAAAAAATATCTACTGACACGGGATAAGGGAACTGATGAAATTTTTTTCTAACTTTTTAAAGGCTTAGTATCGGTGCATCCGTTCCCACCGCGGACGTAAAATTACATCTATCTCTATTCGTTTCTATCGAAACAAAAATAAATATCTTCCGGCAGTTCTTTTACAGCTTGACGGAATTTATCATAGTCCTCTCTAAGCATCATAATGTCAATGTCATCGTCCCACGGAATAAAGCCCTGATGCCTTACCGCTCCAAGTAAAGTCCCATAACCTGCAAAATACGAAATCCCCATTTTTACAAATTTGATCAATCTCTGATAATATTTCCAGCTGTGCCGCCCAAGCTCTCTTCATGATTCCCGGAACATAAAAGCCGTCCTGCACCTCATCGTAGAAAAATTCTCTCTCAAATTCCATATTTCTTCCTCACAGTTTCATTCCTTAGTCTCTCATTAGAGCCCCGCTTCGTCCTTAATAGCCCATATATTTTGCTAATTGTTCCACTTTTTCCATGTCTTTTTCATAAAAGTTCCGGAGAAATGCTTTAACGTCCTCCCACGCTGTCTTTCCTTCCAAAAATATTTTCAAGAGAAATTTCAGTGCATCGATATCTGCAGGGTTTTCTCTAATAATCACGGTGGAATAGTGAACCGCCTCGGTTAACTGCCCCAAAAAATAAAATGAGTTTCCAAGCATCTTATAGCAGTTCAAAATCTCTCCCAAAAAGTCTTTCCGACTTTTGCCGTAGCACCAAATTCATCCAATTTTTAAAGCTTCCAGAAGATAAGGAATAGCCTCTTCATATTTTTCCTTCTGATAGAGAATCTTTCCATAGCTAAAAAGATAGTCCCCTCCCTCAGGGATGAGCTTTCTTCCAAGCTCCACCACTTTCCTTTCTTCCAACGCAATGCTTTCTGTCTCCCTACCCGCCTTCTCTTCCTCAAGTCCCAAAGCATCTAATGCTCTCAGATAGTCTGTCAAACCATAGGTGATAAAGGGTTTTAGTGTTTCATATCTCTCAGGAATCAGCCTTGTAAAAAGACGATACTGTTCTACACTTTCCTTCCATTTTCCCTGTAGAAAATACTCTTTACCAAGGTATATCCGCATGGCAATATCATCGGGATTCTTTTCCAGTTCCTTTAGAATAATTTTCAAATTACGATTCGTTTTTAGGTTCTCGGAGTTTTCCAAATCGATATATCCGTGTGTAAGACGGAAAGCGCGTTTCCAAAAATCTTTTACCACAAAGTCTTTCCCGTCTAAGAGCTCCAAATGTTCATGAATTGCCCCTTTATATCGGATGTCTTTCCGGTTTCTGAATATCCTAACCAAAAATCCTAAGCTTCCGATTTCTCCATCCTTGTTTAAGTTTGCACAAAGGGTGGAAATTCCATGAATATGATTGCTCGGCTCTACCAGGGCAATAGCATTCTTCAGCTTTCCTGCGTCCTCTTTTGAAAAAAATACTCATCCGCATCCAGCATCACTATCCATGGATACTTACATTTTTCTATGGCAAAGTTTCTGGCCAAGGAAAAATCATCCTGCCAGGAAAAAGGAAAAAAACCTTTGCCCCCATGCTTTTTGCGAGTTCCACCGTCCTGTCCGTGCTTCCCGTATCGACTACAATCTGCTCGGATACTACCCCTTTTCCCCAGGAAAGAGCTCTTTCTATATTTTTTTCTTCATTTTTCACAATCATTGCTTTGCGAGATTTTCATAGCAACTCCCTATCCTAAAGAATGGAAAAAAACATGGAAGAACTTCCTATCCTCCCACGCTTTTACTACCCCGCCGGATTCCCTCCTTTGAACCGATACTTCCGGGCATTATTATTTCCTCTACTTTTCTTTTTATTCTTAAAAATCAAGCGGAATACATGGTTCCTGACTTCGACTCCGCTCCAAGACTCATACGCAGAAAAACGAAGTCCATATCCATATCTTCCGTTCTCCGCCGTCTTCACCCAAACAACAACAAGTTTCATTTCTCTGTCCATTTTGTCAAAAGCGATAATGGAAATGCACTATATCGTCTTCCTTTAGGGCTACATCGCATTCCATAAAGAGACCGCCGCACTCAGGTTCCGAATAATACCGAAGAAATGAATTTCCTCATCCTCTTCTTTTTCCTTTTCTTTTACGAAGGAAGCTCCATCGCAACCGATACTCGGACATCATTTTGTCTTTGCACGATGCGAAGCACCTCTCTCACATCGCAAAGCCCTATCCATGGGTAGGGGCTGTCCGGAAAAGCCGGATTCTTCTGCATCACAATCTCGGAAAGCGTAACCACCATTCCCTTTGTAAATCGTAAAAAATCAACTTCCGATACAAATCGTCTGTCTTCAAACTTATATCCTTTAAAAATAGAGAATGATTTCTTCTCCATTTGTCTCCACGAGAACCGGAATATTCCTATCTCCTTCAGGCCAGTGCAACATGCCCTTTTTTTACAATCCCGTAAAACCATTCCCCGCTCCTTTACTGCAATTCGCATAAGAAAAATAAACTATACCGTTTTTTTAGCCTCTCCAACTTCACCTATACGAGAGGGCATCATCATTTGCATCTGTAGAAGGGAAAGCAAGCTTTGGAAGCTCTGTCTCATCCAATGTAACCGTCGAAGAATCTCCCTCTCCGCCGCTCCCTCCTTCTGTTTTCCTGCACCAATGCACCGGTAAGTAAAGACTGCAGCATTCCGGAAAGAAGAAGAGAGTTATTCCCCGCCGGACCAAGCAGAGAAAGAAGAGAAGAATTTTTCCAAAGAAAGATTCTCCCGGAAGAGACTAAGCCGCTTTGGCTATTTGAAATAGCGCTTCCATAGCTGCCGTTTCCTCCACTTAAGCCCTTGTAGCTTATCATTCGATTTATTTCTATAGCTGTTGTTTCCCAAGTCAGCCATAATCTTTTTACATAGTCCCTAGTGTCTCCTTATACGGAGGCACACCGCCGTATTTTTCACCGCACCGGGACCGGCATTGTAGGCCGCCAGCGCAAGAGGAACGGAGCCGAAGCTTCGGATATTGTCACGAAGGAGCTTTTTGCTCCTCCCATAATATTTTCATAAGGGTCAAATGCATTTTTACCCCCAAGAGTTTTCGCGGTCCCCGCATAAGCTGCATGATACCCTGTGCTCCTGCGTGAGAAACGGAATTCGGATCGAAAATTCGACTCCTGTTTTGCAACAGCAAGAAGAAGCGACTTCGATACCCTCGTAGGTTCTACTCGCTTCATCAAATATAGCCTCATACTGCAGAGCCCTCTTGGGCAATGCAGTTCCGCTTCGTATGCTACTAATTTCTCCGGTACTTTCCCCTTTTGCCGTTTCGGACAAAAATATTCGGAAGCTTGCATCCGCAGACTTCTGCACTGAAGTCTGAATCGGATTAGAATCCAGCCCCTTACGATTCCCTGTATTCCACTTTTGTAAAGGAAGTGTTGCCATAGTGAAAGCTCCTTTATCTGTATTTCTTCAGCTAATCACTATTTCATCGACAAGTTTTTTTAATTAAATAAGCGAATAGGGGACTTTTTATTTTACAGCGTATCCCTTTTTATGGCATGCAATCACTACTTTACCGCACCGTCGGCACCGAGCTGCTTTCCGGATACTTCCGTGTTAAACAGCATTTCTCCATCTTCGTTAAAAATAATACAGCTTTCCGTTTATACTTTGAAAGCCTTTTTTTGCATCACGCCGTTTTGGTTCAAATAATACCATTTCTCATTCAGCTTGAGCCAGCCTGTCTGCATTCTTCCTCCTAGCTCTTTGTTTAAGTAGAACCACTCTCCTCTGCTGTTTTGCCACCAGCCGTTAAACATGTAACCGTCCGTCCCGAAGAAATACCAGGTATTCGGATCGTATTGGAGCCAAGCATTTTTCACCATCACTCCCTCATCTCGGAAAAAAGCATACTTGTCCTTGTCCGTTTTCACAATCCCGGTCATCATGGCCCCTGTACTTCGATTCAAATAAAACCACTCTCCGTTTATTTCCAGCCAGCCTTTCTTCAGTTTTCCAAGTGCATCAATGAAATACCATTTTCTTCCGTAATAGCGCCAGCTGTTTAACGCTACACCATTCCCTTCCAAAAATAAAGTTCTCAATATTTTCCTCATCCTCGGCCTTTTGTACCGTCTCCTATATCCGGTTCTTTCTCCTCATCCGTAGAAGCAATGGTATATTCTCCCTCTCGGATATATTTTTTCTGTTCCTCTGTAATAGCTGCCGGTTTTACCTCGTAGTAATAGGTTTTCTTTAAATCCGTCATATATTTCGTAAAATCAAAAAAAGGAGTGGTGATTTCCGGAATCTCCTGTATCAACTTATCATCTCCGTAAAGCCTGACCGTATAGGAAGGGCAAAACGAACTCTTTTCCATATCCCCATCGTATGTGCATGATTCCAGCCTGCATGACTCACATTTTCAAGCACTGCTCTTGGGATATAATCAATGCTTAAAAGCAGTGTGTTACCCGCTTGGTGCTTTGCTCCCACCAAGGTAGCTCCATTTACAAGCTGGCTGGACTTATTGATTGTTTTAGAAAAAACCTTTCCCTCCTTTGCCTTTAGACGCAGCTCTACCCTAAGCTTCACTCCGGGAACCCAGGCATCAAAGGATTTAGTATAATGAATATCAACAATTTCCACGCTATCCTCTGTGAGCGTAATATCAGGCGTGATAATCTCTCCGGCATTACCGAAGTGGCTGTCAAAATTTACGCTAAAGTTTTCCACCACACTGGACTCCGCAGCTCTTGCCCTTGAGCCAAAGGGGATTAAAAAGCTAAAGCAAAAGAAAAAGAAGCATCAGTCTCTCCGCGAACTCCAATGCACGCAACTCCCAAGTTCCCGTCTGAAGCTTCTTCTTTCCCTTTTTCATATTCTTCTCCTTTATCGTAAAGCCGAAAGCCCTCTTTATCCTTTCAGAAAAGAAGGCCCCTCCGAACAATTTCTTTGCTTTCTCTATCGGCGAAGAAAAAAATATTTATAAGTAAGCTAAAAATCAGCGCTTAAAGCTATTTTCCTCTAAAAATTCCGTCCGCATTGAGAGGAAAGCCGTCCACGACAGTGTTTTTAAGCATTTCTCCGCTGTCCTCATCAAAATAATACCAGTTTCCGTCAATACTGAGCCAGCCGGTCTCCATGGCTCCATTTCTATTTAAATAATAGGTCTTCTCGTTTCGGATTACGAATCCGTAAACATGATGCCTTCAAGAGAATTTTCCAACTCGTTTTAAATAATACCATTTCCTTGATCAAAAACCCAGCCTCTATGCATCTTACCGTCTTCATCCATATAGTAATAATTCCCGCCGATATTGTGCCAGCCGGGAGAAATCATTTCTCCTGCAAGATGCCCGTCCTTTACTTCCGTATCAGGAAGAAGGTAATACCATTCCTTATTATCCTTTATCCAGCCTACTGCCATTGTTCCGTTCAGATTTAGGAAATACCATTTATTGTTGACCTTTTCCCATCCTCTTACCATCTTTCCGTCAGGATGAAAATAATACCAGTATCCGCCGATATGCCCCCATCCTGTAAGGAGCTCTCCTCTCGGCATCCTGTAGATGTCCGCATCTCCTTCCTTATCCCAGCCTATTTTTTTCGCAGTACCTCCTACTACCTTATCTCCCTCTCTTCCCTTTCCGTCAGACACATCTCTATCATCTATCGTGAGGTCTGAAGACTCGGTGTATTCACTGTTCCCGGCATATTTTTTTCTCCGACTCATCCTTAATTACCGTCTGCACCTTTTAATTTATAGTTTCCCGGTCTTGTCATGTAGGGGTAAAAATTGTATTGGTTTCCGTAGAGCTTGTTCAGCTCCAAAAATGCGCGTTCCATTTCGAAAAAGTTGCACATGATAAATTTTGAGTCAACCTGCCCCGGCTTCCAAAAAGGCCTGACCAAGTGTTTTCTCATTCCATTCCACGGAAAGGGGAGAATCATATTTTCCTGGACAGCCCTGATTTTCACCGTAAGTATAAGATCGTCTCCCTCTTTTTGGAAGAAATATAGCTTCCCCTTCTATATGAAAGGTTCCTGCTTGATAAGCGGCTAAAAAGTAATAACTGCTCACATCCGTAGGGCTGAGTACAAGCATAACCCTGAGTTCATCCCCGACAGACACATAGGGAACTTCTCTTCCGCCCACTCAGCCTTTGTCACGGTAAAAGATCACTTTTTGCTTTAGCAGTCACTTCATGCTTTTTCCGCATCCGTCCCGTCAATTTTGATGATGCCGGGAGGATCACCCCGACTCAGTCGGGAATAAATATTAACTCTGATATTCTTAATGGGAGATGATGCAGCCCACACCTCTTTCTGCAAAAACGACGAAAAAGCAAAGTGCCATAAGCACCTGCTTCTTTATCTTAAACAATCTGTGATCCCTCATTTTCTTCTCTCCCTTTTTCTATCCTTAGCTGTGTAGCTTAAGAAGAGAGGCGTTCATTTTCCCCCTCCTCTTCCTCCTTTAGGTCCAAGCGTTTCGCTCTTTCCTCTCTTCTTCTTGCTCTTTCTTCCTTGTCCTTTTTCCGGATCACCCGTAAATCCCAAGAAATAAATATAAATCTCTACTATAGCTTGAAAAAGTTCCTCGGGAATCTCCGCACCCAGCTTCATCTGCGTAAGTAAGGACGCCATACTGTCGTCCCTCATAGACCGCACCCCGCTTTCATGGCAGTTTCCGTGATTTTCTCCGCCATATGTCCCATTCCTGCTGCGACAATCATCGGCGCACCGTTCTTTTCACTATCATATTTCAGTGCTGCCGCTCCATGAGTTTACTGAAATCCGCCACTGTGTCTCCTTTTTTTCCCTGCACTATCTTTTTATCGACAGACTATCCTTCTTATAAAAGAGGAAAAATCCTGTCTAAATTCTTACATTTAAGCCTTTCTCCGAATCCTTGATTTCCGGAAAAACCTCCTGAATTTTAAAGTCTCTTGTTTTTTTTGGTAAATTCCGATGTTCGCTACGGAAAGTCCGTTTCTCCGAAGAATCGTGAAACCACCCCTTCCACATCCTTCTGCTTATCCATAAGCTCTTCCGGCATATAGAGATTCATATCCACCCGCATATCGGAAATTCGAAATGAGCTCTGAAGTTCCCAAGACCTTGAATATTGAATTTTAGGAGCATCTTCGTGAGCTTTCCGCCGCTTGTATCCTTGGCATCCTGCCCTACCCACATTTCGCTCATTACATCCTTATCTTCATAACGAAAGGGAATAACAAGGTGCTGCAAGGGCATATACACACTTTCATTTACAAGAAGCCCTCTTAAAAACATCACGAAAATGAGAGATATGCTCTGTTCCTGCCTTTTCCTTCCGCCCCGGCAAGGAGGAGTTGATTAAAAAGCTTCGGAAAATTATTCTGTGATTTTCCGTCTGCAGCCTTCATACTTTCTGAAAATGCTTCTTCCGGATCTCCTTTAAAGAGAAGGCGAAAATCAGAATTATTCATAAGAGCATTTTTCGCTTTTTCTAAAATCTCTTCGGAACCGTTCTCATATTTCACTGCATAGAGAATAAACATGATTGCCGCATTTCGCACAGAGCCGTAATCATGTGTTCTGGATATATAATTGGAAAGGAAAGGAATAATCTGATTATTAATTAAAGAAGAATTCGCTTTATTCTCTCCCATTCCTTCCTTAAAGTTCATCTGTGAAAGCAAGTCCTCAAACTCCCTTGAAAGGAAGGAAGAAGCAACTTATCTATATCCCCCGCAATAGTTTCCAGTTGATTTAAGAAATGTCCGGAGCTCGTATAGTCATTATAGCTTTTGGCAAAGTTCATGATTGCCGTACGCAAGGAAGGGGAAATATTATCCTTTAACATTCCTCTTAGATTATTGAATAAATTCCCGGAAAACTTAATCTGTGATTTTTGCTGTGTTTGCAACAACTCTTTAAATCTTCCGCGCTTTCCATCTCTATAGAAGAATAAAGTTCCTGTAAAGCATCCTTGATTTCTTCCTTATCCCGGCTAAGCGCCATAGCCGCCTCGCCGAAAAAGCACCGTCTCCATTTCCTTGGGAAGATTTATGTTTTCTGTCAGTTCTCTTAAAAAAATGCGGCATAGTTCCCTTCAAAGTCTACTGCCGAAAAATGTCCCTCTCCCGTGGAACTTCCCGCTTGTCCTGCCTCCTGTCCGTCTGCACGAGTTACCGCCGAAGGGTTAACCGGTTTTTAACGGACATATCCGAGTCACACGACTGTTGTGGACAGAAGGATCCGGGGTAAGAGGAGCAGATGTCACCTGTAAAAATGTTTGCCATTTTTTTCCTCCCAAAGTGTAGAATTATCCAAGCAAAAACGAAATGTCGCACTTTCTATACACGACTCTCGTAATGTAAGCAAAGATGCTGTACCGAATTTTACCGGCAGCATTTGTCCGGAATAAAAAAACATTTATTTACTCCGCAATACTTATATCGGCAAAAAGCTCGCCGATATAGTAGGGGAAGAAGGATATTTCCTATAAAATTTCTCTTTAGAAGGAAGTATACTCCATGTAATTCTCCTACGCAAGAAGCATTCCCCGGTGGGAATTTGTATAGTGTCGGAGAAGGGTTAAGATGAGAGCACGGATTTTTTTCGAGACTCATCGGAGAAGGCAGTGAGAATAAAGAAAAAAAACATTGTCTCAAGGAGGATAAAAATGAATTTTTTTCAATAAGACCTGATTTCAATACTCGAGTTGACTATCAAACTCGTCAGGCATCCTTGGCAAAAAGCCAACTGAACAGATTGACAACGTTCAGCAGGTAAACAAGGATACGCTATCTCTTTCCAGCGAGAAAAAGATAGATGATAAGAGCTTTTGCGGCTGCTTTATCCAAGGCTACAGCTGATTCTTTGCGTATCGGCGCCTCGGAGAAAAGAGTGGCGGAGCTTCATCAGCAGGTGCAGGCAGGAACTTATCAGCCAAACGCACAGCGTATTGCAGAAAAAATTTTTAGGCTACAGAGACTAGACGGAGCAAAAATCATGACTATGGAGAATAAGAAGACCTGGGACAAACTTTTAACTGTATTTTTCAGAACTTTCTCCCTTGCTCTCCGCTCTTTGTGATTTAGAAGACGCCTTGATTGTTTCTGCAGCAAAGCAGTCTCAGGAAGAAATCGACACTTTGGTGAAGGATGCACAGGCAAGCATGCTTCGCTTTTAAAGGCTTAGAAAAAACGGCTGGAATTGCAAAAGGAGTTGGGATTTCTTCCCGCTTCTCTTCCGGATTTTTTTAGAAAAAAGTACCGGAAGAAGACAACGAAGTATGGGCGGACAGTATTTCTGATTTACAAAAAATCTAAGGCGTTTTATCGAGTCCAGAGAAAAATGCCGAAAGAATATTGCAGGTTCGTATGGCTGACATTTCCCAAATTTTACAGGGAAAGACAGAGCTACGAATTTCCGAAGCAGAAGGGCTTAGACCCTTCTTTTCTTCAGCCTTTTTAAGGAGGATTTTATGATAAGGGCCACCTTCGCCGGCTTTTGACACGGCACTCTCCGCAATGCGGGCAAATCAAAAAAAGCTGGATGTTGTAGGACACAATCTGGCCAATATGAATACGGAAGGATATACAAGACAGGAGCTGAAAAACCTCCTCTGTGAACTATGAAAACCCAACCTCCTTCTATAATAACTCTAATGATGTAAATGTGGGTTACTGGTGTTGCCATGGATGGAATGCGCCAGCTTAGGGATCAGTTTCTGGATAAGCAATACCGTGTTCAGAACGGTAGAGCCTCCCTATGCCGAAGGAATCGGAGAATCTTTAAAAGCGCTTTCTCTTTTCTTAGATGAGACCAAAGTCGACGGAATTCGTGCTTCCTTTGACAATATTCAGAAGTCTCTACTAATATGCAGGACCCTCCAAGGTACAGGACCCTGTATACGAGGGAGAGCTGATGTCCAGAGTGCAGGCTATGACCACTCTCTTAAACTCCGCTGCCGAGAGTATCGTTCAGGCGGAAAAAAATGAATTTCATAAGATTGACGGAACCGGCACCTCTGAAAACGGTGCCATACAGAAAATAAATACCTTATTGGAAGAAATCGGAGACTTAAACAGCCGAATTAAAAAGAATCAGCTCTTAGGAAATTCTGCTCTTGAGCTTCTGGACGAAAAGAAATAAGCGCTTTGGACGAACTGTCCAAATATGTCCCCATCGAGACCGAAACATTTTCCGAAGAATACACAGTAGGAACCCCACCCCAAAACCCGCTACAGAATCTATAACTATGATTCCGCAGGAAATATCAAGGGAAGATCGGACTGGCTCTGAGGATTTACGAGTAAATCTCGTATATCGGGACAGCAGCGCCGAAACGGTGTGGAAACCAAGAAGATTACTTTTGGTAAATGGTGCGATTGACGGAGATTTACAGGATGCAAAGGAAGGCACTATAATGTAGGTAAGGTGGAGCTGGCTCTCCCCACACCTCCCGAACTCCCCTGAAGCCACCTTACTCTCAGGATAATCCCCTTGATGTACAGTTAAAGTTTACAGGCTTCAACAAGAGAACTGCAACGCCGGGTACCTACTCTGCAGATAGCTTTACTACTGATAGCAGAGATGTCCGCTTCAGCTCCGGTACAGTACAGGCAAGCATGGATATGCTTTCCCGTTCTGCCGTAAGAGAGCTTGTACATGGTGGAGGAACCATTAATCTTGCAGACTTGAAGGCCAGCCATGAAATGACCGCGTACAGCTATGATTTCTACATGGGGAAACTGGATTTACTTGCGGAAACCTTTACCAAGAACATGAATGAAATCAATAAAAAGGGAAATACGGACTATACCCGGTCTCCCGCTGTGACCAATCCGAACCACATTTTAATGATTAATAAGGATAAGGCCGGTGGAAATGATCCCGGTGATGTAAAGGCATCCAATATCGGAATCTCTCGCGGTTGGGTAAACGGAACCACTCATATCGGAACCCGCGGATTTAGAAATAATCCCTCTACCACAAATCAGGGAGATACCACCGATACGGTTCTTGAAATGTTGGAGCAAATGATTTCTCCCATGATGAAGATGAACAACACCAAAAACCAATTATGCGGATTACATGAACAATGTTTCTACTACACTGGCTACAGATGCCTATGCTAACAATAATTTTATACCATAAACAAAACCGTTCTGGATGGTATAAATACCTCCCGTGACCAACTTTCCGCGTAAGTTTGGATGAAGAGGCCGCAAATATGATGACCTTCCAATCCTCCTATAGCGCAGCGGCAAGGCTTATGACCACCTTAAATGATACAATTGAAACCTTTGCTTGCCATCGGAAGATAAATTTGACAAACAGTTTTTTTGTTTATCTCAAAAAGGGCAGTGAGACAGACCTCCAATATTTGTAAGCCGATCACTTACAATTGTCTGCCTTCACTGCCCCTTTCTATCCCCCTGAAGTGCAATTCTATTGATTTTTCTTACTCTCTACTGTAGTATTTTTGTATAAAATAATCTGTTTCAGCTGGATTTAAGACAGTTATTTTCTAAAAAGGAATCGAGGAGAATAGTATTGAAAATCCCATTTTTCAAAAAAATCCGTACATGAAGAGGTACAGAAAAATAGAAAGGCTCCATCATGTCTTGCCCAACTGGCAGAGATATCTTTTTGATGTGCACTGTCCCCTTCTATTTTATGCTCATCAGTCTCACTCAACAGGCACCGGGGAGGTGCTTAAGGGTGTGGAAAATATCATCAGAGAGCCCGATATTCTGATTTTCCGACTACTTTGTTGTCGGCGGAGTCGGTGCCGCTTTTTAATGCCGGCTGCCTTGCCATCATTTCTTTTAGGAATTCTCTGCTTTACCAAGTCCGACTTTGACGGGAGCTGTATCAGCAGCATGTCTCATGTTCGGCTTTTCTCTTTTTGGAAAAACCTTCTGAACATCTGGTCTATCCTGATGGGCTGCGTCGTATACGCAAAGGTACACCGTGTTCCGATTAAGAAGTACCTCTATATCGGTTTTTACGGCACCACACTCTCTCCCATTATCACGCAAAATTATGCTGACGAAAAACTCTGCCCTTCCACTGGCAGCTGATTCTTGCTCTTTCGGTGGGTCTTATCATCGGCTATGTACTCGTTCCCATTTCTCTTCATACCAAGCATGCACACATGGGTTACTCTCTTTATAATGTCGGTTTTTCCTGCGGAATTATTGCAACAATTGTGACTTCCCTTATGAAGTCCTTTGGCGCAAAAATCGAATCGAGGCTTCTTTTGGGATACCGGACACAGGCTCTTCGGCTTTAACAGCCTTCTCTTGCGCTTTTTCTTAACACTCATTCTTCTTTCTCTTGTCATCGGGAGGGGAGAAACTCTTTCTTCCTACTTCGAGATGCTGAAGGAAAGCGGTGTGGGCGGTCCTGATTTCCAAAAATACGGAGATTATCCCACCATATTCAATATGGGCGTAAACGGTCTTCTCATGACGCTCCTCCTCTACTACACAGGAGGAGACTTTTAACGGTCCGACCATCGGTTCCATTTTCTGCGTGGTCGGCTTCAGTGCCCTCGGAAAAACACATCCGAAATATTCTTCCTGTGCTGATCGGAGTCATTGCTGTGTTACCTAAAAATCTGGGACTTGAACGATCCGAGCTCTACGCTGACCTTTGATACTATCCACTACTCTTGCACCCATTACGGGAGAATTCGGGATACTCTGGGGAATTGTGGCAGGCTTCCTCCACTCTTCCGTGGCTCTAAATGTCAGCGCGGGTCTACAATGGAACAAATCTCTACAACAACGGCTTTGCAGGTGGAATCGTGGCCATCTTCCTGGTTCCGATTATCCAGTCCGTGCGTAGCCGTATGAAGCCTTCCGCATTTTATAAGAACGAAGGAGTAACAGGGACAGACAGTTCAAAGTAAGGAAAACTTCTATACAGCGCAAAGGATATCATGATTTACTTCCTTATAAAATGCTCTCTGCAAGTCTTCATAGGAGTCTCCATACAGTTTAAGTAATACCATGAGCTTCGTCACCACCGCTTCCAGTGTCATATCATAGGCTTCCATAAGCTGGAAGTCTTTTTTTACCTTCTGTCCGACGCGATAAATCTCCATATTGGAGCCCTCGTTCATAACCTGAGTCGCCATGACAAGAACCTTTCCGGCCTCTTTCCACTTTTTCATTTCCCGGTATACGGTGTCCATTAGCGTATCGGGAATGCCTCCTACTCCGAAGCTTTCCATTACAATGCAATCATAATTCTCAAACAAATACGATAGCAGCTCAGGCCTTGTTCCGGGAATCAGCTTAAACACACAGACCGAATCGCTGATTTCCGGGAAAAAGCGAACCGGCTCTCGCTCCGGAATATAGGGAAGATAGCGAATGATTCTCCCATCCTGCACTCTTGCAAGAACGGGAAAATTTACACTTTGAAAGGCATTGAAGGAACGGGCCTGCATCTTCTTTGCTCTCGTGCCCGCGATGACATTTCCGTCAAAAACAAGCACCACATTTTCTGAATACTCATCCATAGCATAGAGAATACTGTCCCGTAAATTCACTCGCGCATCCGTACCTCTTTTTCTATGGGTTGCTGCGATCCTGTTACGACAATCGGTTTTCTGAATGTTGAATCATATAGCTGAGCACCATGGAACTGTAGGCTATGGTGTCCGTGCCATGGAGCACTACAAAAGCCGTCATAGCGGTCATAGTTTTCTTTTTATCGCCTGCGCCAAAGCCGTCCAAATCCTTGATTCATATTTGTCGAGTCAATATTACAAAGCTGGAAAACTTCTATCTCACAGAGGTCTTTTTACCTCCGTACATAATTCATAATTTCCTCAGCGGCAAGTCCGGGGCTTAATCCGTCTCCCTGTTTCTTTTGGAGGCAATGGTTCCTCCGGTTCCAATCAGTAGGGATTTTTCATATTTTATTTATGCTCCTTCCCAAACCAGTCAGTTTATTACATCTTTTTCCGCACTTTGCCAGAGCTCTCTATAGAAAAACGATATTCTCTTATATTCTTTAAGCGAAATCCATACTATCACTTTTTCTTCGCTTGAAAAATAAAGGATTTCCTCCCCTTAATCTTTTCACATTTCCCGCAATATTACTTTATACTTTCTGTAAATCTGAACGATATATAAGAGAATGATAGGCAAGAATATTTAGTTCTTATAAATTAGCTAATGGAAGAAACTTCTGAAGGAGCGGGTAATTCATAAGGAGTAGAAAATGAGAGTTACAGCGAGAACCTATTATCAGGATTATGCAAAATCCGTAAATGATCTCCATTCGAAATTAAATAAATCTATGGAACAGGTCGGGAATGGGCGAAAGTTCAATGAAGCTAAGGAGGATCCCATTGCTTACTATGCCGGAAAAGCGTATAGAAAAATCAGCATACGGATGCCGATGCCAAAAACCATTATTGACGATGTAAAAGAATCGTCTTTATCAGCAGGAAAAAGGGTGCACTTAGTATCCAAGAGGATATGCGTGCGGTAAATACCCGTATTATTGCTTTTAAAAAATGACACAATGAACGCTGTACCGGGAACTGTAGCCACCTACGAGTCGGAATTTGTACAAAGATTAAACTCTATGGTCAATACCTTGAATTCAGTATGATAACTTCTATGTCTATGGAGGAAATGATATGACCACAGTTCCATTTTTCCTTGCAGAAGGATTTGGATGGTGCTCCTCCAAGCATTACTTTGACCTATACTGCACAAATTTCCGGGAGATCAAAAAGGCAACGGAATTATATGAAGTATAGCTTCGACGGAACCAATTATAAAAATGAAGTCTCGAAAAGACGGAGACGGAAATGCCTTAAATGAAGCGGACAGTATGAAGCTTATGCTTTTCCGGGCAATGCGGAGCAGGGAAGAATGAGTACGGGTTACGGCTTTCTTCGAGACCGCAGCACTTTACTGGATACCTATACAGGAGGTCTGAATATGATTACCGGTCTCCTCCGACAGCTTAAAGGGTCTTAGTGACAGTGATGCCATAAGTCGGATTAAGGGGGCCAGTAACGGAGCGGCAGTGAATCCTCAGGAAGATTCCATAATGAATTCTCCTGTAGCATTACTTCTCGAAAGCAATCCTTACCTCCTCATCAATATATTGATGCATTAAAAACCAACACGAATGTATCTACCGCAAAAGAGCTTTTTCATAAAGACATGTCCGAGTTTATCAATCAAAATGATGATTCGGAAGCCAGAGTCAGCGACACCTACCGTGTTCTGGGTATCAAGTATGCCGCTTTAGAGACAACACAAAAAACTCTGGATATTACTATGGATACCCTGCAGGCTGAGTACAGCTCTAAGCTGGCTATAGACCCCTATGACGCTGTAGTTAAGATGTATTCCTACCAATACAGCTATAATGCGGCCATGAAGGTCGGCGCAAACATCATGCAATCTTCTTTGTTTGATTTTGTGGGTAGATAAAAATGGTCATCTCTCAACAAACCTGACCAAATTTGTATTTGCTAATACCTTTAAAGAGGGAGGCGAGTATGGGACAAGTCTTAAAAATAAGCACTACGGACTTCAAAGCCATCCACCTCTCCATGGGCGGAAGGCTAGTCCCCTCTGATTTACTTGACGAAGCACGAGGGAGAGCGCTTCGCATTACTGCAATTGAAGCTCAAATGGCGGGAAAAACGATGAAAGTTTCCAGCGAGCGGTAAATCTCAATTATCAAAGAGCAAGCCAAATGCGTTATAGGACTGTTATGAGAAATACCGGCGGAAAAGGGATTAATCCTGCGACTTTACCCCTTACAAAGTCAAAGGCCGCTACCCCGAATCTCTATACCGCAAGCAATACGCAGCGCGCCGCAGCAGAGAGCTTGGAAGCCTATGCCTCAGGGCAGGCTTTTAACACAGGAAAAATGCCGCTATCTACAGGGACCGGGTGCCTTTTGAGATGAGGGTGCAACAGGGAGATCTTACCTATCTTCCCGCGATGGATATGACCATCATCACCCAGATGCCGGAAGTAAAGTTTGAGTACACTGGAGATTTTTATTTACTTTCCAAAAAAACCCTGAAATGGGTGAAAACATGGATATAGTAGTTAGTGTGGATTTTTTTCATTATTATTCTATGGAGGAAAATATGCAATTACATACCAAGGACTATGGTGATATTGATTACGAAGAAAAAGGACTTGTTTTACTTTCCTGACGGGCTTTTTCGGCTTCAGCCAGGTGCAGCACTTCCTGCCGCTTTGTTTAAACGAAGAAGAAGACTCTACCATTCTTCTTTTTGCATGGAGTGGAGGATCCGAATGTTGCCTTTGTAATCATCAACCCCTTCGCTTTAGACCCGGATTATGCTCCGACTCTTACGGAAGAAGAGCTAAGCTACTTAGGTGTAAAAAAATTCTGAAGACTTAAGCTACTATGTGACTTGTGTCTTGAAAGAGGACTACTTAAGTAATACCGTGAATTTAAAGTGTCCTTTGGTGATTAATCCGAGAATCATAAAGGAATGCAAGTCATACTGGAGTCCAGTGGTTACGACTATAGGCATGCTCTTGGCGAATTTACTTCTCTTTAAAGCGAAAAAGAGCTGTTTAAAAGAGTGTGGTTCCACAGGGATGTGGAAGAAAGAGGTGAAGGAAAACCATGTTGATCCTAAGAAGAAAAAGAATGAAAAGCATCTTAATCGGGGATAATATCCGTCTCACAGTTATTGAAACTGCTGCCGACGGTGTTCGTATCGCGATTGATGCTCCAAAAGCATATTTCCATACTACGAGAAGAACTCTCTCATGCAGAGGAAGAAAATCGTTCCGCTGTAGCAAAGGATCATAGCGCAATCTTTTAGCTTGCAAAAGCGGTCTTTTACAGAGCCTTTCCGTAGGAAAAACAGAATAATAAAAATCGCTTAGGGATTTTTATTATTCTAACACGAATCTCTCATGTCGCATGCAGTAATCGTTTATTCTTTGTCTTCTTTCCCTGCTACCTCTTTAGGCTCCTCTTGCTCTTCCTTCTTTGTCGAAGCTTCTGTCTTTAGCTCTTTTTCCTCCTTCTCCTTTCGTTTCTTTGCATTTAACTTCTTATTCAATACAAAAGAGAAAGAATCACAATCAGTAGTAAAAAATAATCTGCGGAATATATACTAGCACAAACAGAGCTAAGCTAGAAAAGAAGAACTGAATTTCAAAAATATTTCTGTAAAAAACCGTTTTTTTCACCTTATCAGAAAAAGCTGTAGCTTCTTGTATTGTTTATCTTTCCTTCTACAGATTCCTGAAGCTCCAGGTAAATTGTACTAAAATTCACTCTGTTATCATAGTCCAAGATTTCCGTATTATAAGACTCCAGCTGATAGCGAATATCCGTCAATCTACTTTCCAAGGCAATGAGCTGGTTCATCGTCTCCGCCTTTTCCATAAGAGCAAGAATTCGCCCTGCTCTGTCTCAAGGGCTTTAATATGGCTCTTTGTATCCCAATACTGTAGGGCGAACATCTTCCAGATTTTCCGACTTGGATAGAACTCTTCCTTCTCCATTTAAAAAAATCCAGAAAGCTGTCCACATTTTCCTTCGGAATTCGAAGGGTAAAAACATCGTTTTGGAACTGTTATACTGCGTGATCGCGGTATAATCTTCGAGACTCGATGTAGCCCCCCTGTGCCTTCACTCTTTCCTTTAGCCCTTTGGAAGCGTTTTTCCAAATTTTTGCATTCCAGTGTCATTCTGACGGTTCGAATCTTTTCTCATTTGCTGTCGAAAGGCCAGGACTTGCTTCTACAGCATTGTTCGGTATCTCGTTTTGCTCTCCACCCGTGGCGTAGCTTTCATTATTATCGTATTCCGCTACAGTACCAATCGATTTCGAAAACTGCCGATTGTTCCTCTCCGGCTGATGTCTCCTTAACTGTTTCATATCCCTCTTCCTTGAAAGCATTTAAGGAATCCTTATAGACATCATTTACAGCTTCATCTACTGCTTCATTCGCTTCGTCCACAGCTTCTTGCACAGCCCAGCTCGCTTCATCCAAAGCATCCTTTACCGCGGAATTGGACGCTCCACAAGAGCTGAGTAGCATTGCGGAAAAGAATTGTAGCAGCTCCCAACTGCAGTTTTTTGCATAGCATCTTTCTTTTCATCATTTTCCTCCCAAAAATTCACGAACGATGATTCTATTGTATAAGACAAAAACAGATTGGCGGTTACAGTTCTCAAAAAGCTTTTAAAAAGGCCACTGTCAATATCCACTTTAGCGATTTTTAATGCATTAGCCGTATAAATCTCGATATAAAACTAAAAAGAGACAAATTAAAAAAAGTAAAAAGAGTCAAAACCATACTTACTCTAGCCTTTAATTCCGGACTGTGCCACTCCTTCGATAAACTGCTTCTGGAAAAATAAAGAAGACGAGTATTACGGGAATAACTGCCATAACCGCCCCTGCCATCTGCATGGGATACTGTGTTGTATACTGTCCCTGCAAGGTGGAGAGTGCAGGACCTAAAATCATCTTCTTAGGAGAGGTATTGACAATAAGCGGCCACATGAAGTCATTCCAAGCGAATTTAAAGGTAAAAAAATACTTAAGGTCACAAGACCGGGCTTCACAAGCGGCAACATGATTCTTCCAAAAATCTGGTAGCGATTACAGCCGTCAATAATAGCCGCTTCCTCCAACTCATCCGGTAAGGAGAGAAAGAACTGCCGCATCAGAAAGGTACCGAAGGCACTAAAAAGATTAGGAATAAAGAGTGCCGGAATTGTGTCCAAAAAGTCCCATTTTTCTGAATAATCAGGTACTGCGGAATCAGAAATATCTGTCCCGCACCATGAGTACGGAAAGAAGCAGAATAAAAATGGCATTCTTAAACGGAAACTTGATTCTTGCAAAGGCATAGCCGCCATGGAGCAAAAGAGAAGCTGTGCAAGAACCGTCACTACCGTCGAAAAAATGGTGTTCAGATAAATCTGCGCAAAAGGAAGCGACGAGATAATCTGCGTATAGGCCGTTGTAATGAATTTCTTCGGAAAAAAATAGTCGGTGGAACCTGCATCGCCTCCCCGCTTGTCTTAAAGGAAGTCAAAACCATCCATACAAAGGGGAAGATGGTTATACCGATTCGGAAAAGCAGAATCATATGTACAAACAGTTTTTCCAAGAAAATTTCTTGTTCATGCTTAACTCTCCTCCTTTCTAGTAGTTTACCCACTTCTTCTGCACAATAAATTGCACAAGCGTCACCAACATAATCGCCACAAAAAAATCAAAATGGAAATGGCTGCGGCATAGCCCTTATATCCATAGTCAAAGGCCTGTCTATAGAAAAGCATTACCACAGTCTGCGTCTCTTCATAAGCGGATTCAGTTTTCCGACCATCATGTAGACTACATCAAAGACCTGAAAGGCACCAATGATAGATGTAATCATGACAAAGAAGATGGTCGGAGTAAGAAGCGGTACGGTAATCCTAAAAAAATTGAGTAATCGGCCCCTGCCCCGTCAATCGCCGCCGCTTCATAATAGGTCTTGGAAATCCCCTGCATACCCGCCAGAAGAATGATTGTATTGTGTCCCACACTCATCCACAGGCCTACCAACATAATGATATATAAAGCCAGATTCGGATTAATCAGCCAACCGACACGCGGTCCGCCAAAAGACGCAAGAATGGCATTCAAAGATTCCCATCTGCCCGTTAAACACCCATTTCCAAACCATAGCAACCGCCGCCGCCATGGTTACGGAAGGGAAGAAAATAAAGCGTTCTATAAATGGATTTTTCCCTTAATATTGGAATTCAAGAGCGCTGCAGTCACAAGAGAAAGAAACAAGCCTACGGAACAGTGATGAGTACATATTTCAAGGTGTTCCCAAAAAGACTGAAAAAACCTCCTGGTCGGAAAAAGCTGCTTATAGTTTTCCAGGCCTACAAAATGAGCCACATTGAACTTATTTACATCATTAAAACTAAACCAAAAAGTTTTTGAATGAAGGGCCAAATATAAAAGACCAACAGTCCAATTGTAACGGTGCTATAAAAACATAACCTGCAATCCAATCCTTTATCTTCCAGGATAGCCCTGTTTTTCTCTTGTGAATTCATAGTTGCTCCTTAGTTCGAAAAACTATCCCGGAAGCGTTGTTCTCCCGGGATAGGCTTTTAAAATTATTGATTCTTTGCCGGGAACTCGTCAGCCTCTTTCTTTAATGCTGCGCAAACATCCTTAAGACTCTCTTCTCCACTGTAAGCCTTCTGCAAAAGCCATGGACTCCATTCTGTACAGCTGAGACGCATTCTTACATACGGGGAGCGGATAAGCCTTATCGGTAAATGCCGTATAAACCGCGAGGTCATATTTATCCGAGGACTTCTTGAAAAAAGATCCTGGGATTCATTTCTTGCGGAGATAACCACTCCGGAGTTGCCCTGGATATCCATGGCTTCCTTTAGTACTCAGCCAAAGAGCAAACTCACTTGCAGCTTCCTTATTCTTACTTCCCTCGTATACCGCATAGCCTAAACCGTTAATGCAGTTGGTCTGCACACCGTTAAAGCTCGGCAATACAACACAGTCGATAGTATCCTTGATGTTGTCGTTTCCTACATACTCCGGAACCATATAGGAGCCTGCGTAAATCGCGGCAAGCTGCCCGCCTTCAAACATAGCATCCGGTGAAGTCTCCGCCAGTACAGCGGATGAAGGAGAAAAGCTCCTTGTTAATCATATCGATCCAGCACTGAATTCCTCCCTGGGTCTTCGGATCGTCATAACGGAAGTCTTCTTTATCTTCACTGAGAATCCAACCGCCGTTTGCAAAAACGGTCTGATAGTACCAAGTTTGGAAGTCTACCGGGCAAGCAAAGGGGTAGGTTCCGTCCGGAAGACCGGCTGCCTTAAGCTCTTCCGCCTTTGCCACTAAATCCTCATAGGTCATCTCGTTTGTCGGATAACTTACACCGGCCTTATCGAAGATTGCCTTGTTGTACCAAAGTGCATTGGTATCGAAGTCCTTCGGTACGGCATAGTATTTTCCCTCTCTGACATAGTTGTTTACCAGAGACTCCGGGAAGTTGTCCTTGATATCGGACTTTGTGATTGCATCAGTCAAATCCGCAAGAACTCCCCCCTCAACAAAGCTGTCCAAATGCAAAACATTCAACCAGAATACATCCGGCGCATTTCCGCCTGCTACTGATGCTTCCAGCTTCGTCCAGTACTCTTTATTGGGTGTCAGCTGTACTTCTACCGTCACATCCGGATGAGACTTGTTATACGCCTCTGCGAGGATTCTGTCATCGCTCTCTGATTCTCATCCCAGATAGCCAGAGATATAGTGGTCTTTCCTCTGCCTTCTTCTCTCCGGAAGCAGCATTGTTTCCACAAGATGCCAGTACACCGGCTCCCATAGTTAAAACGGTAGCCAAAGCCAAGAGTTTCTGTGTTCTTTTCTTCATAATCTTCTCCTTTTAGATAGTCTTATTTTATAGAGGAAATCTGATAAGTTCCCTCTTTAAAATCCACTTCTACAGTGTAGCCGTTTGCAAAGCTTGATCTTTTGTCTATAGCCCTTTTCATCGAGGATTTCATGGCGGATGAGCTCCGCTTCTCCAACCTTCTCATGAAAATCGCTGACTGCACGAACTCTTTCCAAGTGGGTCTTCCATGGCATTTCCTCTTCCAAAGTGAAGGCTCCGTCAATTCCCATATAAGCAGGATCTCGCACAAGATACGGTGCACCGCCATTTAAGAGCGCATAGAGCATGTAATCCTCTTCCGGAAGCTTTTCCATCATCCAAGGGATAACAAGGCAATCATGGTAAACCAGATTAAACATCGGAATCGGAATCCCGTACTTCGGGCTTCCCGGCTCTCTCAGCATAAAGTCGTATGGCGCATAGTGGCAGAATACAAGCCAAGGAACAGCCCAGTCATTGACCTCTTCGGAACTTGGTAAAATGTTCTTACTTAAGAGATAACGGAAGCAGGCGTTTCTATATTCATAAGAATCTCTGCGACTCATTCTGTGGCGAGGGATTTGCACACTCATCTCCCTCATTACAGGTAAAGACATCGAGATACGCTCCGTCCAAATGCACTCCCTCTGCCAAAAGTCTTTCAAAATTCCGTCTTACATAGTACGGTGCCTGGCGGTACAAAGATAAGCCTGAGGCCCTCCTGCCCAGCGGGCATGCGTAAAAATGCTTCCATCCACACTTTGACAAGCTAAGTCATCATCATAGCTTTCCGCTTTTTATAGAAATCCCTGTACTGGTCATGAATTCCGAAAAAGGTAGCCAAGTTCTTCCATGGTTTTCGAAAGTTCCCGCATTCCTTCCCATCCGCCGGCCTCCACGCAGGCAGGACCTACATCCGGATGTTTGTTGTCATAACCTGCATCGCCCCAACCGTCAAGATGAAGGTAGAGTTTTTCTACCCGTCCGCTTTTAAGGCTTTCATCTCTTCCGTTCGTTTCTTAAACGGAACAAGTCTATTGTTCTTATCCGAGCTTCCTTATCGAAAAAAATTCCGAATCCGGCTGCACACAGGTCTTGATTCCCTTATGACAAAAGATGCACCAATCAGCTTTTTCACGGAAGGAGTAGAAACTTCCTTCTCCTTCAAGGTCTTCAGCTTTCCCTCTTCCTTAGCGAGTTCTCTGTAGCCCTTTAAGAGAGAGTTATAATCGCAGTCCGTGAAAAAGAGATAACGCACAATACGGCGGTATTCCATTTGTCCAAGACTAGGCTCTATACGAAACTGTACCGTAGTTTCATTGCTCCCTGCCTCATGCACCGCCTCATAGCCCATATTCCAGGGAGTAAGACTTTCCGCAAGATACCCCTCTCCATCCTTTACCTGTCCGAAAATCGGAAGATAGGCACTGGCCGTTCCGAAGCGGCCGTTAAAAGCCGTCCTGCTTAAAAGCTCACATCCCAAGTATTGGGGATCAAGATTCCCTGCTCCTTCGGAATAATCGTGTACCAATCTTTACTTTCCTTTTTGAAGGAAAAGGGTCCCGGGAAAAAGACAGACTCTATACACTCAAGCGGTGCCTCATGAAGAGGAATCCACTCGAAATAAACTTGTTTTGTGCTGTACTCTATCCAGACGAAGGTCTCAAAGGAAAAAAATCGGAAAGAGCAAAGCCGCTATAGCTACTCCGAATCCCTTCCCCTACACCGCTTTTCACAAGCTCATGTTTCTGTTCTTTGGCCTCTTTAAAGTAAATAGGCTTCTCACAGTCTTTTACTCGAAAGAAGGGGAAAAGTTCTCCTCCGTTTCCCAGCTTGTCTTTCCTGTTGAAATAGTAAATCCCGAATTTTCTTTTGTCGAACTTTAGACAAAGTTCTTGATAGGAAACTTGCATTTTTGATTCACTCATGGCAGACAATTACTCCTACAATTCCTATTTGTTTCAAAATGTATAATTGTATTATATTCTATAATTTCACTAGAGGAAATATGCGATAGGCGCAATGGCAAATGTAGGATTACAATACATATGTTACATCACAACTGAATAAAAGAAAGCGGAAGAGCCTGTCTTGTGTTAAAGTTAGTTCACCACAAACAACACCCAACTCAAGGAGGTCTTCCGCTGTGGCTACTATAACACAAGATTTACTCTTCAGGCTATCACTTATTCGCTACGCTGAAAAAAACATGGCGTAGCAAAGACTGCTGTTAAGTATCATGTCAATCGGCAGTATATCTATCGATGGAAAAAACGTTTTGATGGCTCACCGGATTCCCTGCGCTATCTCTCCAGACGGCCACACAGTCACCCTAATCAGCATAATTCCGATGAGCTTAAACTTATCTCTGATATGCGCCGCAGAAACCCTCACGCAGGCCTTGTTATTTTCTGGGTAAAACTTATACAAAGAGGCTACAAACGTTCTATTTCAGGGCTCTATCGTGTTCTGAAAAAGCAAGGTATTATGGCCGTAAAGCCTCCCAATCCCAAGTATATCCCAAAGCCCTATGAGCAAATGCATTACCCTGGACAGCGAGTTCAGATTGATGTGAAATATGTCCCTTCTGCCTGCTTAAAAAAACAGTAAAGTCATTGGCAAACAATTTTTTTCCAGTATACCGCTATTGATGAGTACTCACGCTGGCGCTATGTAGAAGCTTTTGAAGAGCATAACACCTATTCTTCTGCTGTATTTCTAGATCATCTTTTAAAAGCATTTCCAATGAGCATTGAATGTGTACAGACGGATAACGGAACAGAGTTTACCAACCGCTTTACTTCTCACAGAGACAAACCTACTTTGTTTGAAGCACGATTAATGCAGTATGGAATTCATCACAAGCTGATTCGACCGTTTACTCCTCGACATAATGGTAAAGTCGAGCGTAGTCATCGAAAAGACAACGAAAGATTCTATGCCACACATAGTTTCTATTCCTTTGATGACTTTTCAAAGCAATTACAGGTATACAATAGGAGGGACTATAACCAGTTTCCCATGAGACCTTTAGGGTGGAAATCTCCCAGTACCATCCTAAAGGAATTTATTAGATGGGGTGTAACATATGTTTTGACAAACCTACAAAAATATGCGATAGGCGCAATGGCAAAATCGGATATGAGGAATACGAAGACAGTTTAAGTCGGAGAACATAATTTCCTCGTGAGTTAGCAGCAGAAACTCGGTTTGTTATCTTACTATATCACTTCAAAAAGCCCTCAACTTTTCACCGTTGAGGGCTTTTGTAAGAAGATTTCTGCATTCCGTGACTGCATCTTCAAAATCTAAATCATTTTGCACTTCTTCATCAGTTTTTCCACTTCCGTTCCCTTAATTCGCTTTAAAGCAGCCTTTAACACGATAGCCTGAATAAAAACCGAGCTGTAAGTCTGTAATCTTCTTTCCGTCCCGAAGGGCCACCGTGGCATTTAACAAATCTCGAATATCATATACACTGCCCCAGACCTCCGGAACTCCTCTATCCACATTTAACAATGTGTACACTGCCTCCATTGCTGTTCGAATGGAATACTCTGTAGTAAACACCGTGTCTCTGGGTGTTTCCGCAAAATTTCCGATAAAGGCAAAGTTTACAGAACCCTCCGGCACAACCGAGGGACGGTCTCCTTCTTCACGAGGCTGGAAATATGCACTGGCGAAAGGCATCATCACAGGCACGGTATTTGCACTATGGGCTGCGAGCTCCGGAATCTCTTCCACCGAACGCCTAAGTGATAAAGCCATTCTTCACATATTTCCTGTCCGGTACATTCCCGCATGGATTTTTTAACATAGTCTCCCGGCTTATCGGAAAACATACCGTAGAGCCAAACCAGAACCTGGCCTTTTGGCTGATTTCTGTACTGGGGCTGACGGTTAATGGTCCAGCTTAAAAGCCAAGAGGAATCGGTGACGGTCACAATCCCGCCGGTTACCACTTTTCCGGAGAGAGGATCTCGTTTGCAAATCTTTTTGATATAGGGAAGAATCTTTTCATCCAAGGTATTTACCGTAGCACTCACCCAATTACTGTCCTCCGAGTTCGTGCAGAATTTATCCGGCTTTCCGAAGGAAGAATCCTGCGCCGCAATCTTTCTCCATAAGTCGAAAGTGCCGCCCGGGTGAATCTCCCCGTCCATACCGCTGGCCTCGGTCTGACTTCCGTAAGTGGAGTTTTCCACATTACTGCCATTCGTATAGAAAACCAAGTCATTTTCCGTTAAATCAATGCTTTCCTCTTTACCGTCTCGCAGAAGTTCAATCCGCCTTGCCTGCTTTTTTTCCGGCAGAAATGTCAAAAAGCACATTTGTCACGCTGACTCCGTAATGGAACTGTACTCCATGCTCCTCCAGATATTTCACCATGGGAAGCACCATGGACTCATACTGATTGTATCTGGTAAAAACGCAGTGCCTTAAAAATCCGGGAGTCCGCCAATATGGTGGATAAATCTTTGCATGTAGCGCTTCATTTCCAAGGCACTTTGATCGTCCTTAAAAAGCAAACATGGTCCGCCAATACATCCAGAAATTCGTCTTGAAAACTTCCTCATCAAAGATTTCCGTCATTTTCACATTAGCCAAATCTTCATCCGGTGTCATGAAAAGCTTCATGATTTCCATACTGCCCTTATCGGAAAGTCCGAACTTATTTTCCGTCTTTGCATCTTCTCCACGGTTCTTTGTCGCACGGCATAAAGAATAATTCGGATCCTTTTTATTCAGCCAATAGTACTCGTCCAGTACGCTCACTCCCTCGGTTTCGATTGAGGGAATGGAACGAAAGAGGTCCCACATACATTCTGAAAATGGTTGTCCATCTCTCTGCCGCCCCGCATGACATAACCCGCAATCATTTTATCCCCGTCCAAAGCTCCGCCCGGATGAGATTCTTTTTTCCAGAATATGAATTCTTTTTCCTTCCATTTGAGCATCTCTTACTAAAAAAACAGGCTGCTGCGAGAGAGGCCAAACCGCTGCCAATCAGGTATGCCGACTTGTTCTCTATCCCTTCCGGCTTCTCCGGACGAGCAAATGCCTCATAATTTCCGCTGGAATAATACATTCTCTAACCCTCCATTTCTCTTTTTGTTTACGGTCTTATCCTAGCGCAAGAAAAAAAGGGAAACCATAAACAAAACAGTCGGCATGATAAAAAAACTTATCAAACCGACTGTTTTTGCTTAAATGATCTCACAAAAATCTTCCTAAATGATCCGATATTCCGATGCTTACCGATATTTTGAATAAGCCTCCAAAGCTCTTGCAAAGTTTCCCTGCATAAGGAGACTCATACGCGAAATGATTTTTTCCGGATTCTCTTTCATATCTCCCCGAATCCAATCCAGGATAAGCCCAACATAAGCATACTTGTAGAAGTTTGCTATAAAGTCCTTATCCTCTTTAGCGACCACTCTTTTCCTTATCCTCTTCTTCTACAACATTACGAAGAAGTCTGTACGATACCTTAAACAAATATTGCTCAAGCTGTTCTCTACTTACCGAACGATAGACATTCATAATCAGCGGCTTATTTTCCAGAATGGAAAGGAAAATTGCAAGATAGCCTTCCTGCCAAGTTTCATAACTCTTTTTCCCGCCAGAATCTTCTCCGCATCTTCCGCAAAAAGACCAAGCTATCAAGTCATATATATCCTGAAAATGATAATAAAAGGTCATACGATTCATTCCGCATTCGTCCGCAATATCCGAAATGGTAATTTTTGTCCAAAGGTTTTTAAGAAGCAATTTCTTTAAAAGAGGCTTCCAGGGCACTTTTTGTAAGATTTGACATTGTTTCTCCTCCCATCTTGCGAAAGGAAAGGGACACTCGAGCGAGCGTCCCTTTCCAAACGGATATCCTGTCCAGACAGGGCTTACCCATTTCTCCCTATATTTTTGTTTTTCCAACTACAGCTCGTTTTCTTCGTCCTTAATTGCTCTTAACGCTTCAGCGAGTCCTGAAAGT
>BNJT01000861.1_pt1 | contig 36816 bp, 62 predicted proteins | sample 8540491 | NCBI WGS metagenome assembly BNJT01 (sample SAMD00202455, study PRJDB9452) | human saliva metagenome | host: Homo sapiens | reverse complement strand
TAAATAGAAAAAAATGTATATTAAATTACGGTAAATTCTAATGTTATAAAAAAATGTGGTGTTTAATGTGGTGTATATCTAAAATTATTTTTTTAATTATTTTTTTAAAGGTTTTAATAACAAAAAAAGCAGGAAATTAATCCTGCTCTTTTTTTAGTTTTATTTATTATATTCTTTTTCTAATTTTTTTCATTTCTTCGAAGCTTATAACTTCATTTAATTCTGCATAGTTGCTAAAATCTTCTCTAACTGCTTTATCTCCGCAGTCTATAGATCCTTTAAACCCATCTTCTAACATTTCTTCGCTTACCTTTCTCCATTCTGCATAAACTTTTTTTAATTCTTTTCATTTTCAAATCCTCCGTTTCTAATATTAATTCTTTTTAATTCCTTTAATTCTTTTTAAACTTGCCATTTCCTTTATAAAAAAACTCTAGCACTGACTTTTATATGTACTATGCTTAGTTTTTTTCTTTTTCCTTCTTCTGTAGCCCTGTATCTTTTTATTGGCTTCATTTTTGTTGATCCTGAGTTTTATAGCCCTTTCTTTTTCTTCCATTTTATCCTCCTTATATTTGGAGGGGCTTTTTACCCTCTATCTTATTCTTGTAAATTTTCTTTCAGTTGCTGGTCTCCAAGTTCCAGCCATTACTTCATCATAGTGTCTAGCTATTTCTATTTGTCTTTTAATAGCTTCGACATCATTTCCTTGTCTATGAAAAAGTAAAAAAATATTTTCATAAACTGCTAATTTTAAAGTAACTCCGATTTTTTTCATCTTCTACAAAGATTGCTGAGTTTTTTTATCTCTGTAAAAATTTTACTCCTAGTTCATTGTGGTTCATTAATTCCTTTAACATTTTCATCACTCCTTGATTTTTTTATTTATGAAGTGATATAATCTAAATAGTTGAAGCTAAGATTAAATCACTCTTAGTTTACCCTCTGGGAGAGGGGGATAAATTACTTATCTTTTTTTAGTAATTGTAATCGAGAACTGCCAAGAACCAATTACAATTATAAATTTGATTTTCATTTTATCACCTCCTTCCTTCGAGGTACTTCTATAATATCATACTTGTACAAGTATGTCAACATTTTTAATATTTTTTTTATTTTTTTCTAATTATCAATAAATTCATACTTTTAAGCAATAAAAAAGATGGGGTAGTATAAAAACTACCCCTTTTATTTTATGAATTTTTTTATCTCCTCTACATCTTTTTTTAATTCCGATTGTTCTTTTTGTATAGCTTCTAATAAATCTGCCATTCTTTGCATAGTATTTTTTTATACATTTCAAATGTACTCTTTATCTTTCCAAAGAAAGTACAATAAAAATAGCTCCTACTATGCCATATTCTAATAAAGTCTTTTCCATAGCACCACCTACAACCCCAGTATTTTTCCCCCAATAATTATAATATTCTCTTGCTTCTTTAGTCCTATCTATAATGGCTCTATCTTTATAACCTTCATTTAACAATTTAGGTTTCCAAGATGTTTCCCCAAAACATCTTACAGCGGTATAGAATCTTCTTACAGTCCTGTTATCTACTCCTGTTTCTTGCATAATATGTCTAAATATTTTTATCTGAAAGAGTTCTATTTATACCAGTATTGTTATATGTTGAATACAAATAATCGTGAATAACTGCTGCATTAATATATTTACCATAAGGATTATATAACCATTGTAAACTCTTAGGGACAGAAGCCCCATCTGTTATAAAAGATTTGGGTACTCTTATCAAGTACCCATTTATATCATAAACATACTCTTCTAGCAAAATTGCCTTTCCATTTGAAATTGGTTCCAGGATTAATTTAGTTTTCTCCATCTTCCTCATTTCCTTTAATATCTACCTTAGAGCCTTTTCCAAATGTATTTGATATTCTTTGTAATGTTCTTTCTATTGCATCTATAATGCTTTTTTTTGTTTATTACAGGAACTATTACTAATCTTACATACCAAGGCATTAAAGTTATAGCATTTTTGAATATAAGCAATTGCTGCTGCTAACTTTTTTTGACCTTCTCCTGAATTAAAAGAATCCTCTGAAAGTCTTATTGCCTTTTCCACTGTATCTGCATATTTCTTTTTTTAGATATTATTATAACTATAATAAATACCAAAGCTAATGCTATACCAATCCAACCTTGTTTTGTAATACTACCAATATAATTTTTTTACTAATTCCATACTTTTTACCTCCTAAAATTTTTTTAATTTTTTTATAATAACTGTCTGGCCAGACTGTTTATTAATTTTCAATTTGAAAATGTGGACCATCCTTAAATGTTTTCCAATCTCCACCCCAAGTAATTACATAACCTAACTTTCTTGCTACTTCTTTTACACAATCAGCAACTTCTTTATAATATTTAAAATCCCAAGTTACTTTTTCCATCAATCCATACAGCTATATCAACTGCTTTACCTGTTAGATGGTAGCTTTTTAAAAGTCTTAGATTTTCCCTGAGCAACTAACTCTATTTGTCTTTTTCATTGTTCTAATTCCTTCAGTTATAGAAAAAAATCATAAGGACTTTCTTTAATAGCCACATTCATTAAGTTTTGTAGCCTTATATCTACTGTTTCAAGTTTCTTTTTTTACTTCTTTCAGAAAAACTTATACATTTTTTTCTCATCTCCTTAAAAAAACGACCTCATGAGAGGCTGTATAACTCATTTTAAAAGAGGTAGCTATACTAAACTACCTCTAATTTTTTTAATTAACTTGTTGCTAATTTTGTATGTATTTCTTTTCTTTTGCTCTCAAACTCGGCTTTTTGTAAGGTCTTTAGGATTGACCTTAGTCTTAAAGTGATGCTCAGTATCATATACACTTTGTACAAATGTAGTTCCGAAGATCATTAGCATTCCTAACTCGGTTAAACCAGCAGGCATCCCATAATTGTCCTCAAAATACCAAGTTGTTTTTTTAGTTTTTCCTAGCTTTGCAGCAACATCTAATGCCATTACATTAGCTACCATAAAAGCAATATCCTTATCTCTGCATCTCTGGCGATGTTCTTTTCCATCAACTTTATAGTCAAATCCATATTCTAGCGATTTTGCTTTTTAAATCATCAATTAAAAGCACAATAATCATCATATTCTTTTTGATTATCTAATATCCACAATGATTTTTCTTTGTCCCAATACATATATTTTTGATTTCCTGATGGCTTAGGAACTATTATCAATTTCTTATCTTTTATTAACTCCCCATCATCTAACTGTACTGGTATATTTGCCCTTACCTTTTCTTCTTTTGTCATCTCTCTTAACACATCATCTTTAAAGATTGGGTATAGATAAGTTATGTCAGTTACAATCATATCGCTTGTATAACTTTTGAAAAATATGATGTAGGCGATTTTAAGACATCTTCTAAACTTTCTGCATAAACAGAAAAAGATTAATTTTTTTCTTTCTTATAAAAGTTTATTGTTTTCATTTTTTTCTCCTTTCAAATGTGAATAAATTTTTTTAAATTTATTCAGATTTTTATAATTTAATCATGATTTTGAAGTCTTTTGATAATATTTTTCTTAGGTTTTTGTTATCAAGAATAAGTTAAAAAAATATTATCATCAAAGACTTAATAAATAAATAACATATAAAATTCTTTATAAATTTAAAAAAATTTCTATACTTTTTTTATTAAAAAAATACCTAATTTTTTTTCTCGCATTTATAATGCTATTTCTTATCTCTGTTGGATTAGCTTTTTGCGATATAATGCTTACTTGTAACTCCACTACTACTGTGATTTGCATAACTAGATGCAAGTCCCTAACCCAGCCAAATTGTTTATTAAATTAATACTAGTTTTTTTCTTAATGTATGGGGATATAGATCCTCTATCCCTAAAATTTTTCCTAACTTTTTTATTCTATTTCTAATTGCTCCTTGTGTCATCTGTCTATGCTCTTTTCCATACTTAGTAACAAAAAACCAATCTACATCTATCTCATTTTCTGCTCTGTACTGTATCCACTCTTTTATTAACTCCTTACATTTTTGAAAGAAAAAGGCATTAACTATATAGCCCTCTTTCTCCTTAACATCTCTAAAATACCCATTTTCTAAGTCCAGTTGCTCCATCTTTAAGCTTTGAATAGCACTAATCCGACAAGCACTATCTAAGAATAATTCCCATAATATCCTGTCTTGCAAGTCATATTTTTTACTTTCTACTTGCATATATAAGCGAACAGTCAATATTTGCTCTGTTGTAAGAAAATAACTGTTCCTAACTTTGTCTTTTTCCGTAAACCTTAACTTATCCAATTTACTATCGAAAGGATGGTATTTTATTTTGTTTCTTCTAACACACCAAGCATAAAATGTGCTTATCGAAGTAGTTTTATTCATCAGAGTTCTTTTAGAATTTCCTAAACTTCTACAATAATTTCTATAACACTCCATTATGCTAGGCATTTCTAGTAATGTTTCTTTACTTAAAAAGCAACTTATTTTTTTATAAGACTTTTTGAAACCACACTAGAAATAATTTAAAAATTGTTACAGTAAGTCTTATATGTAGTTTCCCAAGTCTCCCAATTACTGCTCTTACAGCTATTTAAATACTCCAAATAAATTTCACATTTTCTTTTTTTAGATTTTTCTAAAATCATTAATTGCATATCTAAACCTCCTAATTTTGATAGGTTTTATTATACAATTCTAAAAAAATAATGGAAAAATCTAAAACAGAAATTGGAAAAATACTATGGCAAGGAATTTCACATGAAGTCCAATTTTATACTTCTAATATTGCTGCAAATATAAACTTTGATAATATTTTTTTCTATAACAATTATAGGAAATACTACTTGTACTATTCCTGGTGTTTTATTAAAAAAACTAGCAATAAATCAAGAACTTATCATTGGTCATGATAATGCAGTTAGGTCAGATGCTGTATTTTTCTTTAAAAAAATAAGTAATACATTTGGGATATTTGGAACTAGAGGAGTCGCAGAAGATATCCATTTACACGGCTACAATACTTTAATTATTGAGTATTAATATCAAATATAGGCAACATTAATGATAGCATTTCGAGGATTGCCTGCAGGGATAATATGCCCAATAACAACAATGTCTGATTCATAATTGTATGTTGCATATTCACAATAACCAGAACTTTGTGCTGGGCTTACAGATACAATTATAGAATTTGAAGGAATTCCAATTTTGTTTTTTTAAAATTACTTATTTGAATTTCAGAAAAAAACTAATGCTCCATTTTTGTATCGTTAACGAATCTTGCGTTATAGTGGGATAGCTTTTTAATTTTTGATTAAATTTTTCCATAGTGGAAAAATCTAAAAAGAAAATGCACATGAAATATTATATGCTGGAGGTTCGCCTGTCCCAGTTGGTACAAGTGCAAAGTTACCAAATTATGTTACATATAACAATATATTAGATTATTATTTTTAAAAATTAGGTTTTTTTGGAGGAGTATCATTTTATGTTGCCTTAGATAACTCTTCAAATACAAATATAGTCGATTATAAATTATTTAATGGTATTAAATTTCAGTTGGACATTAATACTAATATTTTTAAAAATTAGTGGCTGACCCTAATAGAGAATTGATATCTATATCTGTTTTTCAATAAATTAACTTAAATATTTATTTTAAATTCTACCAATTAGAAGTACAGTAAAACCCGCATTTATATTACTAGCTTCAAATGTTTGTGTCGTGGGATTATACCAACCAATAACTTGTTGTCTATTGGTAGAATATAAATCTCCATTGTTATCTTCTATAGTTATAAAAAAACCCCTTCTTTAAATGCAACAGGTGATTTTTATAACAGCTTTAGTATAGTCTGTAATAACAGAAATATTCATAGAGCAAATTGCAAAACTACCTATTTTAGTGACATATGATGTGCAATTACTTATATTGCTCATTCCAGTAGTACCTGTTATTTTTTTCATAACTAATTAGATTTTCCAATCTCTCAAGAAGTGAGTTGTTATCCAATGGTATAAAATTGGTAACATTTGCAGAAATATCTTGGTTTTGTTTTTAAACATTTATACATCTTTCTAGTATTTCTATCATAATAAATATAATTAGGATTTTTTTACACCCTCATCTTGTATATCACCACCATATCCATAAGCTCCTGCTAATCTTGCTAACATCATTCCCTCTAATGCTTTTTCCTTCTTCTGTTCCAAGTTGTACTATCCCAGCCTTTGCTCTTGTTGCTCCTTCTTTTTATTGTAGATAAGCTATTATCCATTTCACCTATTTTTTTATCTATCAATTCTGAATTGTGATTAAATACTTCAATATCATAATAATCACTGCCTTCTGGTTGTGCTAATCTTATATTTTCAGTATACTTTGCCATTTTATTTATCTCCTTTCATCATAGATATTTTTTTATGTGTTTTTAGTTTTTCAACTCATTATTTTTTTAAAAATTTCCTACTTCATTCTGTTTTATGATACTTACCTATTACTGCACTATCTTCATATAATCTAGTGTCGTAAATTTCTTTATGGCTTTTTTTGCTTTTTAAAGAATTATGTAATAAATAAGCTACCTGGTTATGTGTGTTGTATCTAAATTCAATACTAAAAATTTAGATGTGCAGGTTTTATAACTTCTATTACTGCCTTAAAGTTCTCAATGTTTTTTTAGGTATTCCAACAATAGATGTAAATAGTATTTTAAAAAGCATAGTTTGAATTATCTTCTACAACCTCAATTTCCCCATTTGTGAAAGTTTTAGCAACTCTTGCTATCATCTCTTTTGTAGTAGTTCCATAACTTCTTAACTTAGAAATTAAATTCTCTCTTCTTTCTTCAATATTGCTTGTTTTTATCTCCAACACTTAAACCAAATATTCTTTCCCAAATTGGTAAGGACCAGGTAGCAGTATAAATAAAAAAATTGATTTAATACATCTTTTGAGATTAAATCAACTGTATCTAATTCTTTTTTTCTATTATTTCTTGTAATAAAGTTACTTCTAAAAATACCTCTGTAATACTTTGGCATATGCCTCATTAATCTTTTTAGCTTCCAACTATATCACCTCTTTTTGTAAAGTGATTGTTGTTAATTTTGGAATCTCCTCAGCTGCTAACTGTACATTTAAAGTTGTATTATTTATTTTTTTAAGTCATCATAATCACTAACCCCTTGAATATTTAATAAGATATTTCCTAATTGTGCATAACTTACGTAATCCTGTTTAAACCCTACTTTCCTAAAAATATTCTTTTTACTTTTTGTTTCAAATTCTGTTTTTTTACTTCATCAAATTTTATATTTTTTTAGAAATTTTAACAGTACTTGAAATTGATATAGCTTTTACCTATTGCACTCTTTACTGTAACAGTAGCCCCTATTGGTCTGACTTCTTCTAAATAATCTCTTACTCTTTTTAGTAAAGTTTCATCAGCTTCATGAATATCACTATTTACTACAACTACCTTTTACAGTACCATTACCAGCCCATAATGGAAATACTTTTAACTCCTCCTACTCCTTCAACTTCAAAAAGCCCACTTTTTTTATAGTGATAGATGTTTCCTGATGTTACAGGCTCTCTAACTTTAAAAATAATATCTTTCTCTTAATTCATCATCTGTTTCTCCATCGTAACCATCAACAGTTTCTACTAGATTATTAACTTCATTTAATCCTGGAATAGTTACAGGAAAAATTTGTAATAGTTCCTTTTGGAATATTATATTTTTTTCCGTACTTTTCACTTTCAATAGGTACTTCAACACTTCCAGTAGCAGATATTATTTTTTTCTTGTGTAGTTAAATAAATATAGGTATCACTTGCAACTTTGGTATTAATTTCTATTACTGTTCCTGGTACTCCTTTTTATAATTACAGTACCTTTTGACTTTGTTGCTTTTCTTCTAAATACTCCTACCTCTTTACATATATTGTCTAAATACTCACCTTCTGCTGTTTCGGCAAAAAGAATTTAAAAAAATATATTCTAAGGTTTTTTTCTTATCTCTTCTATTTCTATACTTACAGGTGCTAAGTTATCATAAAAATAAGCTTCCTTCGGTCTTATCATATTCATCATTTACCTGGTTAAGCATATTTTTTTAAAAATTTCTTTCCATTCTTTTTTTATTATCATAGATACCCCTCCCATTCAAATGTTTTGAAGTTTTTTTAACACTCACTTCAAATTTGGTTTTCAAGGTATGTTTTTTTCTAACTTTATATCAATATTTCTAATTTCTATTATTTGTTTATTTTTTTCTTCATTGTTTCAGTCAATTCTCTCTCAAACTCACTATATAAAAACAGGTGTAGGAAATCTTTGACTAAGTAACATAGCCTTATATTTCATACCATATTGATTAGGTCCATTACTTTTTATAAATATTCCATTTATATTTTTTTCTGTTAAAAGAACCTTTTTCAATCCACATTCTAACAGCTCTTTCATCATCTGTTTTTTTATTAATTGTCCATTTGATTTTTAATAACTTCTTTTTTTGAAAGTCTATCAAAAATGTTTTACCATTACTGTTTTTTTACTATTATTTGTCTCTTGTTTAGAGTAATCAACAAAATCTATTTTTTTGGTAATATTCCCATTCTAAACTCACCTCTGGAGCATAATTAAAAAAACATCTACTACAAAAAAACTTGTCCTCCTCTGTGTTAGGTATAACAAGCACATACATTCCTTTTTTTAGATTAAAAAAACTGTCTGTAATATAAATTTACCTTTATCTTTATTGTCTTTTTTTACTTGAACTAGATTTGTATGAACCAGTATGTCCTGTTAACATTAAATTTGTATCTCCAGCACTATCATTCCCAGCACCACTAGTATTTAAATTTGTAATGTTACAATTAGTAGATCTATTACCTTCGCTTTCAAATTCTTTCATAGTGCATTCAATAGCCAGTCTATTAGTTATTGCATTAGATAAATAAATCTTATCACTATCAATAACACCATAACCATTTAAAAAGTTCAATAGAGATGTCAGGGAGAGGCTTTAAAATTTTTCCCTAAAAACAGCACCTATTGGACTTGGATTTTTCTCTTTCTCTAAATTTTTCTGCCACTGCTATATCCCAAGACTTTTTGGTTTTCACTCACTCCATAAACACCTCCAGTTTTAAATTGATTCTGTGGATTCCATTCTGCACAGTGTGAGAACTTTCTTTTATCAGATACTCACCTTTTAAATTAAAAAGTGGTAAATCAATATCAATCACTCTACCACTCTTAACTTTATCATCACCTAAGACATCAATACTAAAAGTCTTCTGTGATTTTTATTTAATTTTTTTTCAATTCATTTTTTTAGCAACTAGATTAGCTTTTTTTAAATTCTTTTTCATCTAATGCTACCACTTCTTGTAGCATACCATACTTTTTAATACTTTCGCTATCTTGTTCTTTTTCCTACTGTTCTAACTGCTTCTTTATTTTGTGTTACAACCAAAATTGAATTCTTCATATCAACTATTGATCTACTTAATGAAACTTCTCCGATGTTTTTTTAGCTACATCTATAAAAAGTATTTTTTTGTGCATTTCATATTGTCCAATAACTTTTATTTTTTTGAATGGTCCTACTTTTTAGAGTACCTTTATCATACTCAATAAAAAAATTTTTTTAGAATTGAATTGTGAACATTGTTCTATTATGTCATAAATAATGTCTGAGATAGTCTTATCCTTGTAAATTTTATCTATCTTAGTATCTAATCCACTTACTTCAACTTTTTATTCCAATTTCACTGCATAAGGACTTAATACAGTCATTCCCTACCATCTTTTTTTAAATTGTTTTATCACAGTTGATTTATTCAAGTACCAAGCCATATCATAAGCAGTAAATGATGTAGTCTTTCCATTAGGGTTTTTCTGATACAATTATAGCTTGTACCAATGTTTCTCCTTTATCATTGATTATTTGAACAGGATCACCTAATGTAATGTCATAGAGAAAAGATAGATTTTTTTATCAAACTTGTTTACTGCTAGTTCAAAAACTTATTTCAACTCCTAATGTGTCAATACTATCTCTCCATGTCAAATCTCTTATGTAATTAGTTACATCTATTTCTTTTACTATTGTCCCTATACATTATTATCAACCTCACCAGGTAAAAATATATTCTTTTTATATCTAAGGTATATGGAACATCTCCAGCCTTATCTCTAAAAAGAATAAGTAAAATTATATCTACATAGCATATTTAAGACCACTCTGTACTTATCAACTATAATAATTCTTAAAGGTACTCTCGCATCTCTATACTTTTCAAAAAAAGTTTATATAGTATTTTGGAGGTTGAAAAATTAAAGAAGCTTACAAAAACTATATCTTTTAGATGGAAAAAAAGAAGAAAATGAAAAGTTTCTAAGTCCTTTACCACCAATTAAATTAAGAGTTTTTTTCCATTAATTGTATTAAATTCTTCGTCCATTGTTTCACAGTTTACAGGTTCTATATTTTGGACTACTGGAATATTAACTATTTCTTGCTGTACTCCATTATCTTCAACTATAAAAAAATTATATTCATTTTCTTATCTCCTATCCTACATATTATTTAAAGCTGCTAAAATCTTATTTGCTGTATATTCTCCATATTTTTTTCCATGTGTTCTTTTTTTCACCAATAAAGTTTCCAGAAACAGTTATATTTACTGTAATTCCTTTGTTGCTACTTCTTTTTTTCTAATGTTTTACTTTCTTCATGGCTCATTATTTTAGTTCCAGCTGGTAAAATAGCAGTTTCATCTCTTCCACCCTCATTTATTCCAGTTACTCCACCTTTAAAGTACGCAGTACCTAAAAGCATGTCTTGGATTTTTAACTGAGGTAGTAGATGAACCAGTTCTATTAATTCCTCCTATTGAATCAGTTGTTTTTAGTTGTTTTTTTCAGTTATATTAATTGTTTTATCATCAACAGGTGTACTATTCCAAAAATTTCAACTTATCAATTAGTCCACCAAAGGCTTTTTTTGCAGTTTCGATTGGGTGTAATATAATATCTAATGCATTCATTAAGCTATCCCTAAGCACTCATAAAAAGCACCAGTAATAAAAATCTGTTACTTTATTAAAACCTTCTTTTTAACTTATCTAATGCACTTACAACTCCATCCCATATAGCTGTAAATATCCCACCAACCACATCACAAACACCTAATATAACATCTTTCACATAGTTAAATGCACCAACTAAACCATTCCATATATATTCACCAAAACTTTTAATAGTATCCCAATTTTCTGTAATTACATCTTTCAAAAATAGGAATGCATTAATCATAGCACCTACAGGGTTTCCAAACTTAATTATAAATTTGAGTACCTTGCCTAATGGATTATTGTCTAATTTCTGCCAAAATTCCACTACTTTTTTCTTTACTAAATCCCAATTTTTACACAGTAACCATATACCACCAACCAACAAGGCAATAGCTCCTATAACTATTCCTATTGGGTTTGCATTCATTGCAGCATTTAAAGCCCATTGTTTTATTGTTAATTGTCCAGTAAGGAGTGCTTGTGCAGTATCTAAAGCCATTTTACTTTTTTTATAATCCCTGCATATATCAACTCCTTATTATTTCTTATTGTCATTGCAATGTTATATGCTGTAATTGCACCAACAAGAGTATAAACGACAGGACTTATTCTATCCCAATTATTTATTATGCCTTGTGCTATATCTATTGCAACAGTTCCAGCATTTGATAATATTTGCCAAGTTTCTTCAAGTGCTGGTTTAACTTTTTTTCAAATACTTTTTCCAAACATATCCTTAATTTGTGTTATATAAGGTTCTGCTCTTGTAACTAATTCTTCAACTTTATCTGCAAGACTTAATATAAAAATCTTGAATAGCTGGTATCTTACTATGAAACCACTCAGCAATAGCACCTAATTTTGGCATTAACTTTTTACCAAGTTCTGCTTGCATATCGCCCCAAGCACCTTTTGCTGCTACAATTTTACCTTCATCTGTTTCTCTCAAAGCCTTGTTAGTTCCACCAATAGCAGCTGTTAATTTCTTATTTAAAAAAACTCTGCTCTTTGTTCTCGCTTCATAGTTTTAAATAATTTTTTTCTTCTGCATCAGTTAAAGATACTCCATATTTTACAAGTCCTTTTGTTTTTACCTTCTACAGCCTTACCAAATACATCGGCCATAGCAATAGCATCTTCTTGTGTCCCATTAAAACCTTTTTCTTTAGCAACCATATCATCAATAACAGGTAGTATAGTTTTTATTTGCTCTGCTTTTAATTTATAAATAGCTAACTGCCCTGCTCCAGCAACAGCAACATCATCTCCAACTACTCCAACATCTTGTAATGCACTAGCTTCATCTTTTAACATCTGGATATGTTCTTTTTTTAAAAAATTAGCTTGTTTCATTAAATTTGTTTCTAGCATTTTGTCAGCTTTTAATTTATCTTTCGCAGCATCTATAGACTGTTTTATAAATACTCCAGCTGCAGCAGTTAAGGCTCCAAATCCAATTGCTGCCCATTTTGCTACAGACTTCATTCCATCTTTTTATTTTTTTCTGCCAAATGCTTTTACTTGGTTTCCAGCTTTTTTTCAAGTTGTCTATCCATATTCTTAACACTCTTGGTTGCCTTCTGTAATGGTGTTGTAAACTGGTCTTTTTAAACTTAGTAATACACCAATAGTCTTTTGCCATTTAAACCTCCTTTCTAAAAAGATAAAAAGGTACTTAGCTTTTTTTATACTAAGTACCTGATTTATTCATTCTTTCAATCTCAAGATCCATTGTTGCTATCATAAATAACTTTTTCTTCATATGATAAATTTAATAGATAATCATATTTAAACCCTCTAAGCAAATAAAAAAGAGGAATGCCATATCGGTATCCTCTAATATTAGTTTTTTTATATCTTCAATTTCTTCCTCTAAGACTTTACTAGCTTTTATCAGATTCTTCACCTAATCCATAAAGGTTTAGAATAAAAGTTAGATAGCTTATTTATTTCCCCTAAATTTTCATCAAATACAGGTATTACAATTTCATAAGGTTGTGCTACTTCATAAGTCTTTTTGTAATTCTTTATCATGTAAAATAGGACAATGTTTATAGATTAATTTACAGTTAGCATTGTAAGCTGCTTCTGTTGTTTTTTTCTTCTGTACTATCCATAATTTTTTTATTACATCTCTTGCTTTTATGTTTTTACAACTTCTATTGTTCCACCTAATACTTCTGAATTAAATAGCACCACTTTCATTTTTATCATTTTCTGATTGTTGTTTCTTTGCAATTAATATTTCTAATGTTATATTTTTTTAGCCATTTTTTTATATCCTCCTTATATCATATCTATATATCTAAAATGTGAAAAAGTTAAAAAGGAACTTCTTCCTCTCTTAAAGCTTTATTTTCAAATTTTAATGCCATTAATTCACTAATTGTTACACCTGTTAATTCAACTCTTTCTGCTCCATAAGCTGTTGGGTCATCTAGTTTTTGCAACTATTTTTAAAAATCAGGCATATTACCATTTCTTATCCCATCTGCTAATAGTTTTCCAATAGTAGAATCTATCTTATGTAGTGTCATAGTTCCCTCACCAGTAAAGCCCATATATCTTTTTTTGACTTTCCTAGTTCTCCCATAATATCCACATCTTCATATTCTAATGTAACTTTAGCTTCAAAAAGATTTTACAGAGCCTAATTCTTCTCCATCTAGCCATACAGCACCAAATGAACCTCTTAAAAATTTTTATTTTTTTATCCATTTTATTAGCCATTATTTACCTCCTATTAAAAACATATTGATAGTAAATTTAAAGTCTTCAACAGCATTTAATATTTTTTTATATTTGCTTTCATAAATACCTTTTTTTCTTAAATGCAGTCTTTTTTTAACTTTTTCATCATCCCATTCTTCTACTTCTTTCTTACCTACTCCAAGCCAAGCTAATCTTTGTGCTTCAACATCAACTTCTGAATAGTTATCATATTCTTTGTCAAGAATATCTTCTTTTTCCAATTCTTTTGAAATAAGCATTTATAGCAGTAAAGAATAAAACTTGATTATCATACTTGTTTTTTTATATTTTCCAATCCACTTCTTAAATGTAGAATAAATATCATCTCTCATTAAATCCATAGATTCAATTATGATAATATCTTTCATATCTTCAGTTTCATCTTGTGTAATTTCTTGAAGTGATGTACATGCTCTTGCAACTCTTATATCTCCTTCATCTTTATACAAACAGAAACCACCTTTATCAATAACATCATCTATTTCATCAAATATAGAAACTTCCTTTAAATTCCCACATAAAAAGCTAGTAGCAGATCTAGTCATTGGCAACCCTGCTAACATTCCTAAGATTGTTGGTACATATTGCCAACCTTCAACTTCTCCTCTGTTGTCAACAAATGTAACCTTATCATTCATAAGATTTACTATGCCTTTGTTATCTGGCTTAGTAGCTTTAAATACAACAGCTTTATAAGTTTTCCCTGCTTTTCTTACTGACTTTATCCAAGAAACAAGAGTTGCAGTATCTCCATCTTTCCCATCATAAGTTAATCCTAGCCAGTTAATTCTTTCTTGTGCCACTTTCTTTAATGTATCTGTTAATGTTCCAGCTCCAATATTAAATACAACTACTTTATTTGGTGTATATTCAAAGCTATCTTTAATCAATGGTAATACTTCAGCAGAATAATCATCACTTTTTATATCAGTAATATCTTTGTATACCTTTCTATCCCATTGTTTAGTAGATTCTTTTACTATTAACCCAACTATACCTAATTGACTTCTCTTAACAGCTGTTACTGCTAATTGTTTAAAAAAATTATCTCAATACTAGGTAATCCCATATATTAACCTCCTATTTCTTATCAAAACGATACTCTAATTCTTCCATCATTTCGCCATCTATATCATTTTCTATCTCTTCCATACTTAAACTATCAAAACTTGCTATTAATACTCCATCTTCAGTTTCTTCAAACTCTATTTCATCAACAGGAATAGCAAAAGTTTCATTTACCCACAATGTACCTAAGAAAGCCTCTTCAATTTCATCAGATATTTTTTTAATCTTTCTTCTCTTCCTTTACCAGGTAAAGTAGTAAAAAAATAAATTCTGATTGTAAAGTTTCTTTTCTTAAAAAGTAGTCATAAAAGCACTCGTCTTTAACCCGTCCAACTCAGTTCTAAAACTAGGTCTATTGAATTTTTTTCAGATAAATCTTTACTATCAATTTCTATTTTTAGGAAATGTTTCTTTCAATTTTGTATTAACTGCTTTTAGTATCTGGCTTAGTTTAATCATTAGAAACCTCCATTTTTAATAACTTCATCAATAAAGTTATCTGCAGCTTTTTAAAAAAATTCATCTTGAAACTCTCTCTGTGAATCTTCTAAAATATGCTCTCCTTTTTTTAAAAACCATGTTCTTTACCAGTTTTATCTTTTATGATATGCCCATTCTCTATTAAATGAGCATGAGGCATTGAGTTATAAACTCTAACTGTGTCTTCCTCACCTTTATATTTATAAACTTTACCTCTTTTAAAACCTTTTAAATAGTTACCTTTTTTTACTTTTTACTTTAGATTTTTGCTTTCTTTTTTTAGCCTTAGCTTTTAATTTATTCCCTTGTTTTTTTGTAAGAATTTTTTTAGTTTCTTTTTGGATATTTTTCTAGCAAGTCTTAATACTTCTTCTTCAAGTTCTTTTTAAATCATCTGTTGAAAAAAACTCCCATTTCTACTCCTCTTTTCTTACACAAAAAAACTTCTATAAACTGATTATCTTTAAAAATCTCTGTTGAAATAAATAACTTCATACTTCAATCCTTCATAAATAAAAAAACCAGTCCTTTTTTTATTCCAAGAACTGATTTTTATCCTAAATATAAATTTGAATTGATGTTGATTTTCTTCTGTTCCAGCTTCTCCATTTTTTTACACTGGAATTTAAAGGAACTATTTCACAGTATGCTTTTTTTAAATAACTCTGGCTTTTTCTCATTTTCTCCAAGTTCATTAGTTGTGTCTATCATATGATATATGTCAATAAAGTGTCTTAATTTCTTAGTTATATCATTCAAAGTTATCACCCACTTGCAACTGAGTTAATAGACTTCTAGCTGTATAACTTAAATCTTTACTTTCCTTTTTGCTCTCTGTTATCATACCAATCTTGAACAAGTACACAAGCTAGAATTTTAGACCTTTTAATAAACTTTTTCTTTTTGTTGCTTTTTTTATCAAAGTCATTTATTGCATCTCTAAGATAATCTATTGCTGCAATCATTAAAGATTGCAACAATGTATCATCTTCATTGTAATCAATTCTTAGATAGTTTTTTTAGCTTCTTCCAAAGTTAAAATATCTACCATATCAATCACCTATTAAGCTGTTTCAATTTCAAGGTATTTCATTGCATTTTTTTATCAACTTTTTTTGACATCAAATCTTTCTATTGCTCTGATATAAGTAGCATTCTTAGTAAATCCAGCTTCAGTTGATACTGCAAGTTCTAAACCTTCTCTATCAAAGAATGTTATAAATTCTTCTAAATCTCCTACAAATACTGGAGCTTTTGTTCCATTCATTTCTAATTGAGCATCTGATAACATAATTATTTCTCTTCCTTTAAAAAAAGTTTTTTTAGTTTCATCTTGTAAGCTAGTACCTAAAAAGTGGTCTACCTTGTTTGTCTTTTTACTTTGTCTAAAAATATCAAAAATAAGTTTGATTCATAAAAAAACTTTTTGAATTTGATGATATTGCTGGATCTAAACCTTTATTTAAAGCAGTTGTTATAGCATCATAATCAGTTGCTTGTTCTGGACTTAAAGTTTTTTTAAAATAGTTAATATCTTTTTTTGTTTTCTGTATTTACAGCTTTTTTTAACAAATCTTTTACCTATATAAGCAGTTAAATTTGCATTTTTCATCTGCAAGTAAACTATTTGATATTGGGATAATATCTCCATAGTCAGCAACATTATATGTAACTTGTCCAAAAATCTATATCAGATTGACCTATTTCATTCAATTCTTCAAAAAGCTATTAATTCACCTGTTCCATCTGTTTCAACAGGCATAGTTCCCTTTAATGAAGTTACAGGTAGAATATTACAATATTCTTTCAATGCTATTTTGTTTCTTCTTAATTCTTTTATTTCTTTGAATTGTTCAGTTGGAACTAAGTAACCACCCTTGCCATCTGTTGCTTCTACTTGCCCTGGTGTTCCAGCTGCATTTAAAAATTGTTTTTCTTCTTCTGTTATAGATTTTCCTAATAGAACTCTATTATAAATTCTATTAACATTCATTTTTTCTTTTGTTCCTAATGGTACTTTATCACCTTTATTCATAACTGTTAAAAGCCTCCTCTGTTTCTGCTTCTTTTTATTCTATTTTCTAAATCTTTTTAAACTATTTAACTTAGCATGTGCTTCTTCAATCTTTCCACTATCTTTTAATGATGTGATCTCATTTCTAAGTGTTTCTAATTCCTTTTTTTAATTCTACTGATTTTTTTCATAATTAAATACCTCCTATTAATAATGCAATCTCAATTTCCTTATTCAATTTATCAAGTCTTGCTTGTTCCTTTTTACTTTTTTTCTTCACCAATTTTTTTATTTAATAAACTTTCTGGAATATGTTTAAATTTATTTCTTGTTTCTATACAATTCAAAAAAATTCTACTTTTTTTCAGAAGTTTTTTTATATTAAATACTCCTGGAGCATCTTCCCCAGTAAACCATTTTTTTCTTCTTTCATAAAAATCATATATTTGCTCTCTTGTTACACCTTCAATAGCTTTTTTTCCATATAAGCATTAACAAGTCCTTCATCAAGTTTATTTAGAATCTCAATATACTTTTCTAAATCTCCAGCATTTCCTGAAACTTTTCCCCAAGCTCTATGGATCATTAAATAGGCATTACTTGGTAAAATAATTTCATCACACCCAAAAAGCAATTATAGATGCAGCACTTGCAGCTATTCCATCAATATAAGCTATTGTTTTACTTTTTTATGGTTTTTTTATCATATTAGAAATTGCTATACCTGAATAAATATTCCCTCCAAAACTATTTATGTGAACATGGACCTCTTTATTTTCTGCTTCTTTTAAAGCATCTTTTATATCCAGTGGATATATATTAGTATCTTTTATTCCCCATACTTCTTCCAAAAAAACCATCATTTTCTGAATCACTTTCTATATCTCCATTGATATAAATTTCAGTAACTTCTGATTGATTTTTTTATTTCTAACCACTTATTTTTTTACTCACTTTTAGCACCTCCTTTTTCATAAGCTATTCCTAATTTTTTTCTAATGGCACATAACTTCCATTCATTACAATTACATCACCTCCATCTATTGCAGTAAGTCCTGCCATTTTTTTCTAGCTTCATTTATTGTGTATATTCCACTTTGAACATACTTGGTTAAACATTCAGCTTGTGTTTTTAGATCCCTTTTTAAAATACTTGCTACATTAAATTCAAAAATGTAACCCTTTTAATCTTTCACTTTCTGTAAGAAGTTTTAAATTAAACTCCTCTTCATAGAGTGTCAGAATATAAAAAGAGTATCAATATAAAAAAGTCAAGTTTTGCATTTCTGAGTTTGCATAGCTTGACTTATCATAATCATTTAAATGGTTTGGCTTTTACTCCAAAAGCAGCTGCTATTTGTAAAGCACTATATTTTTTTAATTCAAAAAAATTGACTATCAGTCAACTTTAAATCTAGTGGTACAATATCCATTCCAGGTGGCAATGGTAGTATTCCAGTTGGGTTATTTTTCAGTATTAATAAATTCTTCTATTGCTTCAAGCATTTTTCTTTTGTAAATCTTTGTTTAAATCTCCTGTGTATCTTAGAAGAGCCTTAGCTGTCAATCCTCTATTATATAAGTTATTCAAATACTTTTTGACTTGCTTTTTACTCCATTTAATGTTGTAGCCAATGTTTCTCGTACTGACATACCTACAATACCATCTTTACTTAAACCACCTTTTTAAATGTAGTATCTCATCTTTTTTGAAATAGATATATTTTCCCATCTTTGTTATATTCATAATATAAATCTTCTTTGCCACTGAATATTTTTTTGCATTGTCTATCCATATTTTAACTTTTTTTGAGGGTGTAAAGGATAAATACCTACTAAATGCCCTCTATTATCATAACTTAGATAAGCATAAGCATTGCCGTGATGGTTTCTCCACATTTCCATTAATGTCATCATAGGTGTTGAAGTCATGAATGGGTTTGGTGAAAATTTCAATTTTTTTGTAATGCCTCATGATTTAATATTTTATTATTATCATTATCCTTCAAGTGTAAAGATAGTTTTCCAACACTTTCAGATAATACTTTTTAAGCAAGTGAAATATGTTACTTCTGATAAATCTGAACTTACATTTATTCCAAAAAAATTCACCAAAATTCATAGAATTAATTGCTGTTTTCTGCTTTTTTTCCTCTCCTTTATTAAATAATTTTCTAAATATATTCACTCTCTCACCTCCTTTTGTTGATTAAATCAAGCCATTCTTCAACAGCTTCATCATTGTTTACAGTTTCTTTTTTTATTTAATAGCATAATTTTCCAAGCATCTATTATTGAATCGACAGGATCTATTCTATTTTTTTGAGATTGTTTATCAATTTTTTTATTTCTCCAAAAACTATTTTGCAACAGTTGTAGCATTAGCAATAGACCATTTTAATAAACTGTTTCTTTTTATCATATAAAACTTGAACTGCCTTAACTGATAAAGCAAAAATCTACTGTTGCATCATTTAAACTTTTTGCAGATTGTTTAACTTCTGTTAGATCACAATCTAAAAAAATCTAAATCACTTAGAAAACTTCCAGCATTGTGAGCATCATATCCACACTCTAAAATTTTAATATTATATCTTTCAATTATTTCTTTTTAAATGAGTAACAATAAACTTATAATCAGTCTTTATTCCAAATGCTCCAGTAGTTAATGTTAAAAGTCCCTCTCTTACCCATATCCTATATGGGACATCATCAGTTTTTTTCATGTTCTGCAAGTCTTAACTCAGGCATAAATGAATGACTATATACATAAATCTTTTTCATCCTTTAATGGAAAAAAACTAATCCTATACTTGTTAAATCTCCACCCTTAGATAAGTCAAAACCTAAATAAGCCTCTTTCCCTTTCATATCTTCAAGTGTCAAATCACTTTCACATTCTTTGAATTTACTTAAATCTATATATTGTCCATCTTTTGCAGTTACCCACATATTTAATTGCTTTGTTAAGAAGTTAGTTAATTCATCTCCACCTTTCTCTTTTTGCATCTATTGCTTTTTTTGGCTATATAAAGCTATTTTCTTTTTGTTTGGTGTTATCCCATCTTCCTCAAATAAAAAATAAGGATTAGATTTGAGCCAATTTTTTTCCAGTCCCATATATCATCATCCTTATCCATTTCACATATAAAAAAATAAAAAGAGTTTCTTTTTTTCAACAACTCCTTCTAATATCTTTTCACAAAATTTATAGTGTCCATAACAAAAAAACCATTTAAGTTAAAAACCTGCTGTTGTAATAGCTAATGTTAAAGCATTCTCAACATCAGCTTGACCATCTAACAACAATTTATACATCTGATTATTTGGGTGGGCATGTAATTCATCACATATAGCTAGAATATTTCCAAAACCATCCATTGATTTTTGTATCTCTACCTATTGACCTTATAACAGTTCCAGTTGCTAAACTCTTTATAGTTCTATCATGTTCTTTTTATTTTATAAAGTTCACTTAAATCATTGTCAGACTCTATAAAGTTTCTTATTTCATCCCATACTATGTTAGCTTGGTCTTGCTTAGTTGCAGCACAGAATATCCTATCTTTATTTCCTAACAATGTACTAAAAAAATTGTGGATTCTGCTCCTGATAGAAAAACTTTTTCCATTTCTTCTGCCAACTTGCAAATAAGCCTCTCTAAATCTTCTTTCTTTTTGTTCTTTTTTTCTTCCATCCATGTAATGAACCTATTATAAATTCTTGAAAGCCTCTTGTTTTTTTAAATTAGTTCCATCTTTTTAATGTTAAAGTATTTTGCAAAATTTATAGCAAATTCTGCCTCTTCAACATCAAACTTATACTCTAATTTCTTATTTTTTTAAATCATCTAAATGTCTTTTTGCATGCTAAATACTCCTTTCTGCCTGCTATTTTTTTTACCACTTACAACTAATTTTTGCATAGGCTGTTGTCCTATCTTTTATCATATTAGCCTTGCTTTCTTGTTTTTTTAACAAAGTTATAAATTTATTTTCAGCAGGTTCTTCTCTGATTGGTACAACTAATTTTAATCTATCTGTAGTTGCAAGTCCTAATTTTGTTGAGCATTGCATTATTTGTTTTACATATTTTTTTCCTGAACATTTATTAGAGGGTTTATAATTTCAATTTCTCCATTGGCAGTTTCTTTTATAGCAAACAGGTCCTTCTTTTTTTGTAATTTCTTACTAACATTTACATAGCTATCATAAGAGTTACAGTAGATGGCTAATATTCCTAAATCTAAATTATCTAAAATATTTACTTTTTCCTGCTTCAAAAAAACAATTCTGTCAAATTCTTCTTTTGCAGCTTTTAGATAACCAACCAGGAGCAATTAAATTATCTCTATCTATTTTTCAATTTTTTTCTTGTTCTTGTCTAGCTTTTTATTTTTTTTCTTTTCCGATTTTTTTCCTGAACTTATATCAATAATTTTTCTACTTCTTCCTGCCATATTTTTTTTCACCTCCATAAACTGAAAAATTTCATTTCTGGCATTTTCTCCAGAAAAATAGAGGGGTAGCGGTATCAAAGCCAAAGACCAAAAAAACTTTTTTTGACTCCCCCTACTTGTAATAATTTTTTTAATTATATTAAATAAAACTTCTTTCATTTTATTTTTTTACTTTCTAAATTTTTTTATTATACTCTGAATGGATATAGCTATGTGTTTTATCACTTATCCATATTAGGTTATTAATATCTAAGGCTTTGCTTCTATCCTCTTCTAATTCATCTATATGATGTGAGAGAGTACCTTTAACTATGTTATTATTTATAACCAGTTCATATAGATCTCAAACCATTTGCTTTTTAACTTACATAATGCAGTCATACTCTTCCATGCTTTACTATGATAGAACTCAGCATTATCTTTATTCCTATACTCTCTATCATATACCTTATGCCTTTGTTTTGTGCAACTACATACTTCATTTATTCCTATTTTCTTACCGCATTTACTACATATCTTCATTAACATTTTTTTACTCTTTAATTAAACAAAAAAATATTCACTTCTTACTGTACTTTTACCAAAAAGTGCTATGGTTATACTCTTTTTCTATAAACTCACATTTAAAAGCTTTCTTTTAATAACTCAGATAGATTATTTCCTATACTTCCAAAAAAACTAAGAATGCATTATTTCTGTTTTAAGTTATTTTTTTTATAAATTGTATAATTCTAATATCGTCATCAACAGACCAATCTAAACCTTTATTAGTTACATAATTGTAACCTATGAATTTCTTATCTTTCTTAACAGTTTTCTGGATGTATGGAGGGTCTAAGAATATAAAGGTATTATTATAAATATTATTCTCATCAAACATTTCTGTTGTAACTTCTATAGTTTTTTTATCGCTTCTGTATAATCTTTTTAATTTTTTTATGTTTATCTATGGAATAAAAAGAGCTTCTTAAACTTTCGTTACTTCCACCAAAACCAAAAAAAGCAAAAATCAATGCTTTTTTTCAATATCATCAAAATATTTATTTTTACTTTCTTTACTATTTTTTTAATTTTTTTAAAACCACAGCAAGGACATATTTCAAAAAAATATCTCTTTAAATTTCTTATCATATTCCTTAAATTTATTCTTATCATTATTATATAAATTTGATGAACTTATGCTTTTATCATAATTAAGATATTCAAGACACTTTTGATGCAATGCTAATGGATCTAATTTTAATAAACTTTCTATCTTTTTTTATCTTTTGCATTAGCCGTTACATTTAAATTTTTTTAAATTCATTTTTTTAAAGATAGTGGTATTTCCATAGCTCCAGCAAAAAAATATCTACAAAATTATCTCTATAATTATTTACAAATATTTCCCTTATTTCTTTGTAAAATCTACCTTTATTCCCAAAGTATGGGAATGGTGCTTTTTATACTATAATTTTTTTCATTTTTTTAATTTCCTCCATTTTTTTAAAAATTAATCAATAAAAAAACTCCCACATAGGAACGTATCCTGTACATTTAAGTACTGTTGGAGTGTTGACATCTAAATGGCGTGCATATTGGATTCTCACCAATGAAAGACTCTAGCAGTCTAACCAACGTATTAGGTCGATGCACCATATTTAATTTTGACTTTTTTTACAAGAAGTCGTAACTTGTTTGTTTTAAACTTTCGTATATTAACATTATATAATAAAAAAAATAGGGAATGAACAGGGAGAAAAAAACGGTAAATTTTTTTAAAAAAATCTTCTAAAAATTTCTTTAGGAAATAAATATAAGGATAAACTATCAATTAACCTATTTCTATGAGTTCTAAATGTTTTTTTCACTGATATTTAATTCATTACAAATTTCTTCAACAGAATAATTTTTCAAAAATATTTTTAATTCTATTATTTTATAATATTTATCCTTTTTTTATAAATTTTAGAGCATTTTCTGTTTTTTTAAAAATTCTATTTGTATATATCAATATTTCATCATTTATTTTATCTCTTATATACTCCTTTTTTTCTCTATATCAGGCTTATAATCAACATATCCAACTGGCTTAGTGGAATCAGGATTTATTTTTACTATTTCTATATTATTTAATTGTTCTTTTAAAGAATCTACCATTTTTTTGAAAGTTCTTGTAATTTTTTTAAAATAACTTCCACTTTCCTATATGGAGATTTTTAAATTATTTATATTTTTTTAAATCTTTAATTTTTTTGTTTCTACCCTTTCATCTATGATTTTATATATTTCTTCTTTTTTTCACCAATTCCACCTCTTCATTTTTTTTGTACTTTCCATTTCTATAAGCATTCAATTTTTTTCTATATGCTTATTAAAAATCTAAGTCTGTAACTTTTGCATAACAATAATAAATTTATAGTGGCAGTTACTAAGTCTAATGCTTCTGCAACAAAAATTATCTCTGTTTTTTTAACATATCTAAAATCATCATTTTTTTATCTCAACTTCATTTAATAGTTCCTGATACTCTTCTTTTTACTTTCCCAAGTTGAGCCATTGCTGTTGCATATGATATGGATTTATAATTTTTTTAGTTTATTTAAATTAATCTTTTCTTTGTCTTTGCCATGCTCCCAGATATGAGTTTCTAAAATTGTACTAACACCATAAAAAACTTTTTTTAAGCTATTTATAAAATCCTGAACAACTTCCTCTTGTTGCTCATCATTTAAAAATTTCAATAGCTTTATAATACATGTTTCTAGTTTCTTCTATACCATTTAACAGATATTTTATTTCTATGTTATATTTAATCATTTTACTTATCACTTCCAAATTAACATTGCTATTGAGATAGCCTCTACAAATACTAATGCACCAAAGAAAAAGTTTAAATTTTTCTGCTCTACTCAATTTATTATCTTTGTTATAAAAAAACTTTCGTTCCAGTATTTAGCATGATTTCTATAGTATTCTTTTTTTCTTTCTCTGCTTTCTCTTTTTTTCTCCAGCTTCCTTAGCTTGTGTTATATAAAAATACTCTTTCAGCTTCCAGTTTCTCAAATTTGTCTTTTTAGATTTGCTTTTTTTCTTTGTTTTTTTAGCTAGTAAATTATTATTTAAAAATTTCAATTTCTTCTTTTTAATTCATTAATTTCTTTTTATGTAAGCTTTTATTGTCTTGCTTATTATGCCTTAGATTCTTAACTAGATTTAATAAATAATCTTCACATTCTTTTTATGCTGTTTAATTTACTAGCATTATAAATAACTCCAGCTTCCTTGTTAGCTCTTGTTATAAAAGTTCTTAAATAATCTCTTGTTTCTATTTTTTTAATTACCATCTATTTCTCTCACTTCCTCCCAAGTTGCTATATCTTCTATATATTTACCCCAATTATAGCAATTATTGCATATTACACTTCTCTTAATGTCATTAATATTTAATGTATTTTTTTACGTTCAAAAATTTCTATCAATGATTTTTTTATCTGCATATCAAATTTTTGTACATCCACAAAAATTTACACTTCCACATACTATCCCCCTAATTAAATTTTTTTAATTTCTCCTAAAACCCATTTTAAAATGACTGTTTCTCTTTTTTTAACTCTTCAATTATTTTCTTGTTTTTTTAAAGAAATTTCTAAAAAAATTTAATGTTTTCTTCATACTCATTTAATTTATCTCTTATTTCAGTCTCTGTTCTCATTTCCAATCTCTCCATTTCTCACTTTTTTTCCCAGAAATCTTTCCATTCTTTTGCTATCTATAACTTTTTGTGCTTCTTCTTCTGTTTGAAAGTAGTTTCCTAATTCATAAAAAAAGAATCTTTATAGCTTCCATAATCATCTTGAGTAGTTGACACTTCACCATTTGCATAAATACAAAAAGAATCTTTCATGAGGTGCAGCTCTCCACCTATAAGGTATTCCATATTTTTTTATTTACAAAATCAACAAATTCTTTTTATTTTTTATTTTTTTTCTTGAGTGTAACAATAAATGCTTTTTATCTGAAATAATAATATCATCACCTAAAAAAACAATACACGTTCTTCACTATTGTATGGGCTTTCTTCACTACTACAATTATATTTTTTTCAACATCTTCTTTATAAAAACCATCTGCAAAAAAATCATCGTCTAATTTTTTTTAATTCTTACTGCTACCTTATCGAATACTTCTTGATATTCTATCTCTAAAACCTTTTTCTTTTTCCATTTTATTCTCCTATTTTTTTCCACTTCTTACTAACTCCCAAAACTTTTTTTATACTCCTTAGATTCTAAGACTTGCTTAGCTTCTGTACTATCTAAAAAAATAATTTCCTAGATTATAATTTAAGTCATCTTTTGAGTTTCCAAAAATCTTTAGTGCTTTCTACTGTTGCTCCACTCACAAAAAAATAAATACGTCCAAATGCTCTCATAATTCTTCCATTGCTCTTTAAACTTAAAATTAAGCTTTTCCATTCATTAAGACACATAATTTACTCCTCTATCAATCTACCTTGTTCCTCCATTTTTTTTGGAGTTCACTTATATTTGTATTTCTTTTTTTCTTAAACTTATAAACTTCAATTTCATTGTCTTTTTAAAAAAATCATATTCATAATTTTGTAAAGTATCAGTTTTAAAGCTTAGAACGATTGAAACATATTTATCAAAATGTTCTTTTTTTCTTCATCTGTTAATCTTTTTTTCCTTTCATTTTATGCTCCTAATCTTTCAATTTTTTTATTTCTCTTTCCTTTTTTTATTTCTTCAGCATTGATTATAATTTCTGTTAGTAACTCACAAAAAAATATGGTGATTTTAAGTAAAAAAATCTTTTGGATATGAAGATAGTTGATTTTTTTGTATCTTCTAGAAATTTACTAACATCTATTCCAGAATTCTTCAATTTTGAAAGTTCTGTATAAGTTTTTATAAGATTATCGAACTCTTTTTAGTCCTGGATTAGCTTCAAAAATAAACTTCATTAATATCTTCTTCATAGCAACTATCTAAAAAAATCTATTCTTGTCTGTATTTCAAGTTTTGCTTTTAAAAAAATTAAGTTTTTTTAATTTTTTTCTTTAAGTTCCCAGTAATACAGAAATTTTTAATTTTTTTCTTTAGCACTTTTTAATTAGTCCATATATGACTAATTGAGTTATTTCCTTTATTTTTTTAAATTTCTTTTTGAAATATTTTTTTTGTGTATTTCTAATAATTTAACTTCAATTTCAAGAAAATTAATTTTTTTAGAGTAAAATTATTGTTACAGATACTCAAAACGAAATTTGTGGATTCTTCTTCAAATAATTCGCTTTTTATTCTTAGCCATCTTTTCTTTCCTTCCAGTCCATTTCTTCAGCTTCTTTCTTCTCTTTGTATAGTTTAATAGCCATACCTTTAGCACTATAATTTCTAAGTCCAAGAACTTTTTCACGGCTTCTTTTTTTGTAAGCCGCATTTTGTTTTGATTTTTTTCTCCAGTACTGTTTTTTTCGCATACTGCTGAGCAATATTTTTACTCTTTTATCTTTCACATCATTTACATATACATGAACTCCACAATAAGCACAAACAAATTCACGAGGGGAGTCTACATTATCATAAAATTGATTAACTTTCATTATTCATCTCCTCCAACTCAGATTTTTTTACGACTGTTTCAATTTTTGGAAATAGTCGTAAAATCTAGCTTTTAATTTTCAGATAATTTTAATAGAAGTTCTTTAACTTCATCAAAATTTTTTTATAATTTTGCATTTTAGAGCCTTTTTGTATAATAGTAGTCTTTACCATTTGCCGCTAATATTATGATTGTTTTTTTCTCTTATTTGTATTCCTTCAATGCTTTTTTTAATTTTATTAATTCATAAGTTCCGTCTCCAAATTCAAATTTAATAAATTTCATTTTTATCCTCCTACAAAAACACTGATCTCTACTCCTGCTCTAGTCTTATCAACTTCAAACCCACTAAAAAAACTGGTATTACATTAGTACTATCATCATCATCTATATAGCCATATTCCTGCATCAAATCAAAAAAATTATTTGTGCAGCATTAATATAGTCAAACCTTCTTTTTACTGTCTCTAATAAAGTAAAGTTCGATTTTTATAAGGCTTTTCTTTACCTTTTTAACATTTTTTTAAAATTATTTTTTTATTTAAAAATCCAATCTGCTTTTTGAATTTTTTTAATATTTTTTTCTGTAACTTCTGAATTTATCAATCTTGTTGTTTTTCTTCCCGGTTTTTTTTATTAGTAATTGTTATTATTCTTTTACTATTTTTTTAGAACTTGGAGTATTCCCATTTATAAAAAAATCATTTAATTTTACTCCTTTTTTTATTATTTCTAAAATCAATTTACAAGTCCTAGCATAGCCTTAAAAAAATGATTTTTTTACTATATGAGTGGTATAATTGTATACCTCACACATTTAAAAACTTAAAAATTCACTATTATTTTAATTATTCCCAAAAAAGATTTTTTTTGCTTTTTGAATTTTTTTCTTTTAGATTCCCAAGTAAATTTAAATACTTTAGTCATTCCTTTTTATTCTATCTACTATTTTATCGGAGTTTCTAAATTCTAAAAAAACTCTTTAAGTTCTACCATATCTAAATTTGTTGTGATTATGATAGGCTTAGATGCTCGATATCTTGTATCTATGATAGAATAAATCTTTTCTTTTCCCCATTCGTCCGATACTTTCTCGCTTCCTAAGTCATCTATAAATAGCATATCTGCTTCTTCTACAGCTTTTTAAAAAGTGCGGTTTCTTGACTAAAAATCATCTTTTAAAGTTCTTAGATAGCTTCCCAGATTAAAACTTAAAACTGTGTAATTGTGTGCAGTTAAATAGTTACAAATACAATTAGCTAAAAAAAGTTTTTTTCCAGTTCCTGCTCCTCCACAAAAATAGCAACCCATCATTAATTTCTAAGATTTTTATCGAAGTTTTGAACATATTTTTTTTAATTTTTTTAAATATAACTCTTTTTTTCTTCTTTTTGTATCTATTTTTTTGCATTACTAAAGATGTCATTTCCATAGTTTCTGTCGATTATAGAGAGTTTCTTAAACTTCTCTAATCTAGCTTTTTATCTGCTCTTGCTTCTTACAACTACAGATATAACTTACTGTTTGTCCATTTTCTAATTTTTTTCTAGTATTACATCTCCACATTTATCGCACTTCCAAGTGTTATAACTTTTTATTTTTTTTCTTCTGTTAGCTCATTCAAGTCTTTTTGTAGCTTCTCCTATTTTTTTAAGCACTCTAACCTCCTTTTTTTAGATATCATCAAATGTTAAGTCATAATTTTTTTCTTATGTTTTTTTCTTTAATAGCTTCTAATTTATATCCATCTCTTAAAACATGCTATAATCCAACCATCAGTTTTATTGTTTTTTTATCAGCATATAAGAATACTTCTTTTATTCTATTTAAGTCAGAACAATATTTAAGAACATTATCTATTTTTTTATATTTCTAGTTTTAATTAAAAAAATTTAATTTCTTGTCTTATGATAGCAGCAACATTTTTCTTTATTGTTGTTATTAATATTATTCTTATTAATATTATTCTTATTATTTATTATTATTAGGGTTCCCTTTTTGGTCACTAGTAGTGGTTCCCTTTTTGGTCACTAGTAGTAGTTCCCTTTTGGTCACTAGTTAAATAGTATATGGTAGCCTTACCATGTTCTTTTTTTACTTCTAATAAAAACCTAATGATTCAAGTTCCTCTATAGCTTTAGATATCCCATGCTTTTTTTTGATATTTAAATCTTCCATTAGAGAATTATAAGCATACACAAAAATAAATTTCTCCTTCTGCATCTGTAAAAGCTTTTTTTATATTCTCTTTTAAACAAGAAATTTTATATCTATCCATCATTAAGATATAAATATCAAAGGCAGTTAAACTAATTCCCCTTCCCTTCTTAGCCTAAAAAAAGGCTTTTTAGGGACTTGGTAAAATGGTTCATTGTCTTTCAAGTCCCTTACCTCCTTTTTATTATTTTTAAATTTAAAAGCTAATAAGACAAGTATGGTACTTTCTAGGAATAAAGCTATTATTAGAGCTATATTAAATTTGGTTAATTTTTGATTTTTTTCAATTTCTTTATCATTTTCATTTAACCAGAATTTAACTCTATTTTTTTATAATAATTTTTCCCAGTATTTTACATCATCTAATTCCCATTTTAATTGACCTATTTTTATTTAAAAAGTTTCTTCATATTCTCTTCTGTTACTTCTATTTTTTTCAAATTTTATTTCTATGTTATTTTTTTCATCTATATGGCTCCTTATTTTTGTTAAAAAAATATACCTGTATGGTCTTTTTAATTGTTGTCTGGGAATAAACTTTCTGCAACTTTATCTATATCTTTGTTATCGCCAGATTCTGTAATAAATTCACCTGTTTCAGCATTGATAATATCACCATTATTTTCAAGTATTTCAATTTCTTGTACTTCTGTACTCTTGTCATCTATAACTTTAAATGATTTTTTTCATCTTTTGCAGCCATTTCAAGAAATTCAACTGATACTGGTAACCATTTTAATAGTTTTTTTTACTACTGTTTTTTTGAGACATTTCCTCAAAAATTCTTGTTCCAAACATCATTTTTTTATAAGAACCTTTTTCTGTATTTTTTTCTTCATGTTTTACAACTTCATCTTTTGTCATATATTCAAATGCCTTAGCTCCATCTTTTTAATATTGCTACTGCATAAAAGCCTTTTTATTTCTCCTCTTTCATCAAAAATTTGGCTTATGTGTTAATGTTCTTGATAATCCATATTCAATGTTAAAGTCATCATTTTTCATATACTGTATAACTGTATATATCAGATAATTGTCCACTTCTTCTTAGTAATTCAATTAATCCTTTATATCCTATTTGAAACTGACACTCAACAGTACCAGCTTTCTTATTTTCAAATGGTATTAAATAACATTGTCCTAGAGTTCCTGGTTCTAAACCAAGTTGAGCAGATACCATCAATGCACCTAACAAACTTTCTTGACTACATTTTTGCAAGTTTTGGATTTAATCTAATTGTAGTTATAGCTATTCTCACAAATCTATCAGTGTTTATATGCTTTTGGTAAAGCATTAGCAAATTGATTTTTACTTGATTGAACTAAATCAATTATTGTTTTTTTCCTTTTTTTCTGTTACTGCTGTTGTTTTATTACTTGTTGTTAAACTATTTCTTGCTGTTGGCATATTATCCACTCTCCTTATTCTTCATCTCTATTTTGATTTTTTTGTTTTTCTACCTCTTTTCTTAGGCTTTTTCTTCTTCTATTTTTATCTGGATTATCTTCTTCTTTTTTTGTCAGTTTTATCTTCTAAAAGATTTTTGATTACCATTATCTGGTTCTGTTACTTCTACAATCTCAGCTTCTTCAATATTATTTTTTTCATCTTCATCTTCATCAAATAAAGATAAATTATTATTAGTTTTTATTGATGCCATTCTTTCAAATGCTTTTTTTCTATACAACTGATTGCTTCTGTTTCTATTTCTTCAATAGTCATATTTTCAAGTTCTAAACCTTTATTTAATAACTTTTTCATCAAAAAAACTTCTGCCCAAATAGCTTCTTCTAAATAATATTCAACACCATTTATTTTTTTGTTTTTTTGGTACTTCTTCTTTACAAACAATATTATTAAAAAAATTATTGTTGTTTCACTTAATTTTTTTAAATTCCAATGATAATTTTGTATTTGAAGTTTCAAAAACTAATTTTTGTTTTTATCTTCTTTGATTTGTTTTTTTCAATTAATGCCCAACCTAAAAACATTATATTTACTTCTTATAATTTCATCTGTATACCATTTTAAAAATATTATCACTTATCATATTCAATTCCTCCCTTTATCTAACCATTAAAAAAATTTTGATGTTTTTTTGATGCTTGCTTTCTAACTCTTTATATTGTTCCATTAGTTCCAAGTTTTCTTTTTGCCATTGCCTCAAAAATCTGGTGTTTTTTTCTAGTTTGTATATTAAATTTAAACTTTCCTGCAACTCCCTTTTTGAGTGCCATTATTTATAAGTTCCAACATTATCTCTTCTTTTAATAGATCCTGTTCTTTCTTTAAAGAATTAATTTCTTTACTTAACTCTTTAATTTTTTTGCAGCTTTTTTTCTTCTAAGTCTGAAAAACTCTATAACCTTATTATTTTCTATTTCTAATGCTTTTTTTGTTTTAAATAATTCATGTAAGCATCTGAACCATCTGGCATTGGAGGAATCTTTTTTTAATAAATTTTTCTTGGTAAAAATTCAGTAGCTTTATTTCTAATTAAACTTATATCTTCCTCGCTTCTCTCTATCTTAAATTCCTTATATTGCTGTCCTCCAATTAGTACAGCTATATATGCAAATTTATAACCTGTAAGCATAAGATAATGCTGCACCTGTGCATAATAATACTGAGGTATTACATCATCTTCCCAGTCTTTTTTTATTCCAAAGAGATGTGGTTTTTATTTCTAAAACTCCATAATCTCCTGTTTCTTTATCTTTTAATGCTCCATCTAAATTAGCAATTAAAAAAATCATTTACAACTGAGTAAGGAACTTCATATACAATTAGTTCTTTATGTTTATTGGAAAAACTCTTTTTAAAAATAGTTCCCTCTAACATATGTCCCCAATGTGTTAGTTCATTACCTTTGAAATTGCTACCTTCCGTTTTATCTACATAAACATCAACTATTGATTTATAAGGATTTACTCCAATTATTGCCCCTATGTCACTTCCACCTATTCTTTTTTTCTCTTAAAGTATGCCAATCATCATTATTAGAATACTCATAAATTTCATTGTTTGTATCTAAAGATTCCTTAAATTCCTCTTTAGACATTTCTATAACCTCTGCTTTGGCAGTCGCTATAAGTTCCTCTAATTCAGCTTTTTTTCAATCTGCTATATCCAACTAAACCTAATCTTTTTGCTTCTTCTTTTTAATTCCACTACTGTCATTTTTTTATCACTCCTTGAATTTTTTTAAAAATATAAGTTATAATTCAAGTAAATAGATTTTTTTACTATTTACTATTTTTTTAAACATCTAATCCTTGCTTGGTCGGCTAAATTAGATGTTTTTTTATTCTTTCCTCTACCATTTCTCTTGCTATATCCTCTATTACCTCCTTAAAAAGCTATTTTTACTACTTCTTTAATACTTTCTATATCTAAGCCATTACCTCCTTTTTATATAGTTATCCAGAGCCATTTTTTTGGAATGTAATAACTCCAGTTTTTTTACCTTTTTTTATGCAAGAGCAACCAGCTATTTTATTAGCTTTAATCTGCTCTCTAACAGCTTGTACAGTACAGCCCATTATTTGAGCAGCTTCTGCTACTGTGTACCCATTCTTTTTCCATACTTCGTCTACCTTTCTTCCACACTCTATTAATTGCTCTATAATATCCATGCATTCATTTTCCACAAATGCTATATTGTTGTACTCTTTAAAAATCTAAAGTGTGAAACCCAATAAATTCTACATTTTCATCGAATTTACTTCCGTTGTATGTTATCCCGCACTTTGTTTTTTTATATTTTGATATATAGAAAAAAATCTTTTCTTTTTACTTCTATATATCCACAATACCACTCCATTTCTGAACTTCTAGATTGAGTTATTGCGTATCCAAAACCTTTTAAAAAAATTCCTTTTTTTTATGATTTTTTTGATTCATATTCCGCACCCCATTTATAAAATTTCTTCAAAAATCGTACAACTCTACATATCTAAGATATAGTTTAAACAACCAATGAAATTTATACTTAATTACATCTTTAAATGTAGCTTTAGCGTACATTTCTTTAATTATCATTTTCTCCCTCCCATATTTCTAAAACTTCTATTATTTTTTTAGAGCTCTTTTTAAAAATTCAAGCCTTTAAGCTCTTCTCTATCCCAGTATTTTTTTAGAATTGTGCAGTGTAGCATTTTACCTCCTCTTTTTTTATATCTTGAGTATTCTCAAGTTATTCAGCAAAAATTTTCAACCATCTCAGAAACACTAATTTGTAAGATATCTTTCATCATTGATGTTTCTTCAATAGTTAAAAGTCTCTCCAATTTCATTATTCAATTTAAAAATTAATAGTAGCTGGATTTTTTTCCCCATTAATTTTTGCTAAATCTTCTTGTGTCATATTTCTCTCTTTTAATTTAGCTTTTAGCTTCGCAGTATTTATCATATGTACCTCCTCTTTTTTTATATCTTGAGTATTCTCAAGTTAATACGATTATAATTTATAAAAAAATATTTGTCAACTACTTTTTTTGAAAAATACTCAAAAAAATTAAATTTTTTTAATAAAAAAACTTGAAAAATATTCAATAAAAAGTGTTACAATGTTTTTCATATTAAAGGAGGTATTTTATGAAGGTTAATGAAATTATTAAAAAGAGAAGAAAAAGAACTAGGTTTAACTTTAAAAACAAGTTGCTGAAAAAAATTAGGAGTATCTGAAAGTCTCATTTCTAGATATGAAAGTAATGATGTTAAAAAAACATGGGAATAGATAAAAATAATTCCATTAGCCAAAGTTTTAGACACAACCCCAGCATTTTTTTAATGGGTTGGGAAACAAAAAAAGAAAAAAAGAAAAATATTAATATAGATACTGTAACTACAGATTATATAATGATACCTCTATACTCTAGTATAAGCGCTGGATATGGAGCATCTGATGTAGACTTTATAGAAATGATCCCTGTATTTGGATTAAAGAAAAAAATGGGACAGAATATTTTGCAGTAAAGGTAACTGGAGATAGTATGGAGCCAAAGATTCCAAATGGCTCTACTATCATAATAAAAAAAGATATAGTTATAGAAAATGGAGAAATAGGAGCTTTCTACTTAAATGATGAAAAATTTCGTAAAGCAGAAAAAAATTAATAAAAAGATAAACTTGTATTACATTCTTTCAATCTCGCATATGATGATAAATTGGTTGGTGAATTTGACGATTTTAAAGAGTATGGAAAAGTTGTAAAAAGTAATGATAGATCTATAATGGATCTATCTTACTTTAATATAAAAAAAGGAGATGGTTTTATGAAAAAGAAAATTTTAATTGGAATTGTAGCTGTTATCGTAGTTATTGGTGCTATTGGTTCATTGGGGGGAGACAAAAAAGAAACACCAGCTACTTCTAATTCTACTACTCAAGAAGTTGCAAAGGTTGAAGAACAAAAAGAAGAAAAAGAAACAAGATGATACTCCTGCAGAATATGTTGCAGCTTTAGGAAAAAGCTGACTTTTATGCTAATGAAATGAATATGTCTAAAAAAAGCCTTATATGAGCAATTAACCTCTGAATACGGTGAAAAATTCCCTAAAGAAGCCGCTCAATATGCGGTAGATAACGTTGAAACTGATTGGAAAGAAAAATGCATTAAAAAAAGCTGAATTTTATCAAAAAGAGATGAATATGTCTAGGAAAGCAGTGTACGAACAATTAGTGTCAGAGTATGGGGAAAAAGTTTACAAAAAGAAGAAGCAGATTATGCTTTAGAAAAATTTACCTAAGTAATAAAAATTAAAAAAATAAAAGCAAAAAAAGCCTCTTAGTTGCTACCAACAACTAAAAAGACTTTAAGAGTGTGATGCTCTTGTGTTAAAAAGCTATTTAGATTATATCACACTCTATTTAAGTACGTCAAATTAAAAAGGAGTGTGATTTTTTTATGAGGAGAGAAAACGGAACAGGTACTATTTATAAGATTAAAGATAGAAAGCTTAGAAAGCCGTTTAAAGTAATAGTAGTAACGGGCTATACTTTGGATAAGGGTAATCCAATTCGCAAAGTTTTAGGCTACTATGGTAAAAGCTTCTGAGGCTTCTGAGGCTTTTAAACAATTATTTAAAAAAATAAAAAAATAGTTTTGATTTAAAAGAAACTAACTTTAAAAAGAAATATATGCTAGATGGTGGGCGGTACATAAAACTAAGGTTAGAGAAAAAGACTGAAAAAAATCTTATGTTTGGTGCTATAACAAGTATATTTCTAAATTAGATAATAGAGTTTTTTTCTGAGTTAAAAAAACTTTGGAGCTGCAAGAATTTTTTTAACAAAGAAATATCAGGATGGTCTACACAGTCTCTAACTAAAAAAATATCTTAAAATCATTATTTGAGTATGCTTTAAAATATGAAATTGTGGATAAGAACTATTCTAAATTTATTGAATTAGTAAAAAAAGAAAAAAATTAATCAAAAGAGCAATATTTACAGAAATTGAAAGAGATACTATTTTTTTCAATCGGATAATAAAAATTTGTAAGGCTGTTTTAGTTTTAATATACACTGGCTTAAGAATAGATGAATTCTTGAGTTTAAAGAGGGAAAAACGTAGAAAATAATTTTATTTTTTTGTAAATGTTTCTAAGACAGATGCTGGAATAAGGACTATCCCAATACATCCAAAAAAATAAAAAAACATCATAAATGAATTTTTTTAGAGGATAATGGAGAGTATTTATTTATTTTAAAAAAACAAGGGAAAAAAAGGTAGTCTATGAAACTTTTTAGACTAGGTTTTAAAAAAAGCTATGGCAGAGTTGGAGATGGAGCATACGATTCATGATACAAGGCATACTTTTTGCTAGTATGTTAAATCAAGTTGGAGCAAATGATGTAATTATTAGTAGTTTAGCTGGACATGAAGATAAAGAATTCACAAAAAAAGTTTATACACACACAGAATTAGAGGATCTAGAAAAAGACTATAAAGCTTCTACAATAAAATTACACTAGAATTTATTTTTTTTCAAAATAAAAAGTGGTGTAAGTTGTGGTGTACATAGATTAAAAATTTATATAATTTTTTTCTGCATTTTTAGTCACTTTTTAAAAAGCAACAAAAAAATGGGCTAAACTATTGATATAATGTAGAAAAAAATCAAAAAAA
>BNJT01001799.1_pt1 | contig 36863 bp, 52 predicted proteins | sample 8540491 | NCBI WGS metagenome assembly BNJT01 (sample SAMD00202455, study PRJDB9452) | human saliva metagenome | host: Homo sapiens | reverse complement strand
TCTCTAACCATACCATACTCCTTATACAGCCCATATCTTTATCTCTTCATTCTCACTTCAGATCTTTGATTTTTGTCTGACTTTTACATCTTCCACTCATTAAGAGACTGATAAGTTCACCGTGCGGGTGCGCCTTTCCACTTTCTGTCTTGCTTCCTTTGCCTGCCTAGTAATACTCCCTCTCGGCTTCTCCCGCCTCCTCTCCCTCTGCCTCCTGCCCTCCTGCCAAACATCGGTTCAAAAGAAAATTTCTCCATGTTCTTCCTCCTCTCTTCACTTTCTATAGGGATGGCGGCTCCTCACCTGTTAGCCTGAGGATGGGGTTTCCTTCCCTCAGGGTGGTTTAGGTCTACTACGGTTCTGCCTTTATGTTTACTTCACTTTTACCATAAAGAATTGTATTATCTAGCTTAAAATCCTTCTTTAAAAACTTATTTATATCATCTTCACTTGGCTTTTTCAAGTCTATCAGGTTGATGTAGTCGTCAACTCTAGAGTTTGTGAGTCTCCAGGAGTCAGGGTAGCCTTTTGTGCAGTGGGTGGTCTCGAAGCTTCCACTCTTCTTCGCCGTAATAGATTACAAAAGGTTATTACAGGAAAATGTCCTGAAACGACTTCTTCTTCATTACCTGTTTTGGCTCTTCCGTTTCTCTTTCTTCTTCAACAAGCTGGGTCCCATAGGAAGCTCCACCCACCATAAGCAAAGCAATCTAAAACCATGTTTTATCAGGTACGTCCTGGATTTTTCCAATGCCTGTCACGAAATAACAACATTCTCTTTCTTCCAGAGCTCACCACATCTCTGTCCCTGGAAATCTGTGGCTACTATCATCACCCTTACTTAATGGCTCACGAAAGCCAGAGGATCAACTAATCTCATCCTCTTTTACTTGGTATCCTCTACATCAAACATAATCCCATTTACAAAGTCAGCAAACTGACATCATTAAACATCAATAGTCTCTTCTCTAAAAGCTATCACTTCTCTCCCAACACTTCCTCCCTTTCAAAAATACATATGAGACAAACCAACTCCATCTAAAAGCTGCAAATACATCATTGATTTCATCAAAAGTTTTGCTTCTCTAAAATATCCTTCTCAACTCTACTCCTCTCAGTAACAATAAAAGCACAAACCACGCTCCATCTACGAAAGCTAGTGTAGGCACGTCATTGAGACATCAAGAGTTTCTTCTCTAAAAATATCCTTTCTCTCGACGCTCCTTCTCAACACCTAAAATGCAATCAAAAACACAAACCTAACTCCATCTACTGAAAGCTTGCAAATACATCATTAAACATCAAGAGTTTCACTTCTATAGAATATCATTCTCTACCACCACTTCTCCTTTCACGCAGCAAAAGCCTGAGTCAAACCTTTGGATTTAATAAGTTGATCTCAGGATTTGATACTCTAGTATCTCTTTTCGAATTAATAAATACACATCTTAGAATGGCACCGATAAGATTCTAGCGAGTTAGTTATATTATATTTTTCATGTAATCAGCAAATTGAGAACAGACCTCGAGACTTTTCTATACAAAATAGACAAAAGAAAACATATTAGAACAACGCTGTATTCATGCTTTGAATTACCACTCTTTAGGATGAATACAGCAGCATTTGATGAATTTACTTTATCTTTTTACTGTAGATACGCGATATCCCACTGAATACCATACTCCTATACCATCAGCGTCTTACTTATCTCTGCATTTCTACTAGCATCTTTGATTTTGTCATTTTACGCTCACTCATTGAGACTCATTGGTCACGCAGGCAAGCTTTTCTCCCTTTACTACTCCTTTTCCATGCGCTCCATACCTTTTCCCATACCTCCCATACCTTTTCTACTCCTCTTGCCTCGTCTCCTCTCAAACATCGGTTCAAAATTTATATATGTTTCTTTCACTCCTTCTTCACTTTCTTATAGGAAAAGGCAGTTCCTCGCCTGTTAACCTTAGTGTATGCGAGTTCCACTCACTATCTCTGGGTGAAGGTTGAGGTCTGCGCGGTCTGCCATGTCATGTTCCGCTTCCTTTACCATCTAGATGCGCAATTGACTTTAAAATCCTTCCTTTAAACTTATTTATACTAATCTTCCTCGCTCTCAAGTCTATCAGGTTGATGCTATGGTCGCTTGTTGCATAGGATTTGAGTTTCAGAGGTCAAAGATTTAGCCTTTTGTGCAGGCTGGTCTCGTGCTTCCACTCCTCTTCTGCCGTAGTGTAAGATAACAAAGCGTTAGTTGACAGGGAAAACGTCAGGCTTTTTCACCCACCTTATCCGCGCATAACCCCTTTCTTATTCCTCTTCTTTCTTTCCTTTTCTCAAGCTGAGTCCTGTATGAAGCACCATCATAGGAAATCACCCTAAATACTATCTTCATCAGGTACATCCTGATTTTTCAATGTCATTAGCGAAATAACAACGTTCTCTTCTTCCAGCTTTACCACATCTCTGTCCTGAAATCTACGCTTACTATCATCCCTTTATAATGGCTCCAGCCGGAAAGGTCAACCAATTCATCCTCTTTTTACTATATCCTTCCCATCAAACATAATTCCATTTACAAAGTCAGCAAACACATCATTAAACATCAAGAGTTTCTTCTCTAAAATATCCTTCTCTCACAACACTTCTCCTTTCAAAATACAACAAAACACAAACCAACTCCATCTACAAAAGCTTGTAAATACATCATTGAACATCAAAAGTTTTTCTCTAAAATATCCTCTCCCCCAACCCTACTCCTTTCCGATATACAATAAAAAACAAAAACCAGCTCCATCTACAAAGTTGCTAAATACATCATTGAACATCAAAAGTTTCTTCTAAAATATCCTTTCCCCAACTCTACTCCTTTCAAAAATACAATAAAACACAAACCAACCCATCTCAGAAAAGCTTGCAAAATACATCATTGAACATCAAAAGTTTCTTCTAAAATATCCTCTCTCCCAACACTTCTCCTTTCTATATCAAATAAAAAGTACAAACCAACTCCATCTACTAAGCCTGCAAATACATCATTAAACATCAAGAATTTCTTCTCTAAAATATCATTCTACCAACACTTCTCCCTCTCAAAAACGCAGCAAAAACCTAAGTCAAACCCTTTGATTTATAATTTGAAAAATCTTAGATTTAACAGTTTGAAAATTTCTTTTTGAATTAATAAATACATCTTAGAATGGCATAAATAAATCTATAGTGGTATGATAATCATAAATTTCACGATTTGTAATCGGTATATTGCATAAAGTTTTGAGATTTTTCTATACAAAATAGATAAAAATATCCCTCTCAAGATTTTATCAATCCTGAAGGGATATACCACTGTCTTATCAGATTCTTAACACTGAAGATTTCAACCTACTTCATCCTACATCAAAACTTCATCTTGCTTTTAGCTAAGAGATTACATACAACTTCTAAAATGTAACTCTATCTCAGGAGACTTTTGCACAGGGATTGTACCCATGCCAATGCATTATAAGGCTGCTAATGGATGCACATCATCTTTGCAGTATAACGCCGCCTTGATCAGGCTTAGCCTAGTCTAAACTCAAAGAGTCCTCGCTTTTTGGATGGTGTATGTTGAGACTCCTTCAGCGGAATAATCAAATAAACAGTTTGCACTCAGATCCTCTGAATGTTTTACCAAAACGGGTTTTGCTTTTACACTCGATTTCAATTTTGTTCTGTATTTCCGCTTTGGTTCACTTACAGGTACTTCAAAGTAATACTCTCTCCCGACTTCAATTCGTAGCAGTTACCATACTTTTTATCAGTCGTAACATTCTCTTTTAATTCCGTTTGCCTTAAATACGTTGTAAAGACCACCGTTAGAAGCCATAGGTTTAACTAAAACCCTTGTCTTGTTGGAATCTATATTCTTCACAAATCCATTGTTGTCAACCGGTGCTGAAGTAGACTTTCTCCTTTTTCACCTGTTACAACCCGTTATTCCTTTGCATCAGGATACATCATAAGAAATGTAAGATACTTTTTCTCTGCGGCATTGGCATCTCCTGTTTCCTTAAATTCGATTGTAAGAGTTTTTGCTGCATTAGTGTACAGCTATCAGGTATTAATATAGAGTTTCATCTCTTCTCTATCGGTTACCTTTGTATGTCCTACTCCTGAGTAGGTTATATGACCCTGAGTATAGATGTAATAGGTGTTTCTTTACATCCCTAGGATTCACTATTATATGGATGCGATGGATTATTTGCCTGTTCTTTAGAGCTCATAAGTGTATACCATACTATCAAGTCACTTTCTCCATCCTCATCCTCATCCCTCATTGAGGCTCTAACTGATATGGCTGAAAATGCGTTAATGCAATATCAAGAACTTCTTTGATCTTAAAACGGATAGGTTGTTATCTGACCTTTATTTATCTGCTCGATTCTTGTTGAGTCCTTAAATGCTACCATATCCTTTAACATAGTTTTTTGTGGATAATTGTGTCGTCCCCCATTATGGATCCAAGTTTTAAGTATTAAGTTACCGTAAGTAAGCCCTTGAACCTCTTTTACTATCCTCTCTTTATTACTTTTTGGCTCATAAGCTATGTCCTTTCTTATCGTTTTTATCCTTTCTGCATTTTTCTTTGCAATTTTATATAATTCGCTTGATGTCTTTGCATTCTCAGAGGTATGTAGCCTTAATTGTAGGGTAATCAACTGGGTTATATGAGGTAGTACTATCTTTCTCATTAGAACCTGTACCTACTCTTAAAGCCCAGTTATTCAGTACTCCATATCTATCAAGACCCACTTCACCTCTTATCATACGGTTAAAATCGTAGTTCCAGTGCGAGGCACCTCTGTAGTTTGTAAGAGAGGTGCAGTCATCAGAGGAAAAAGCACAGGCTTACCTGCATCTATAAAAGCCCTGAATAGGTTCCAGAGAACCTTTCAACATTAGGTAATTGGAAAGCATCTGCAAAACCCTAAGACTAACATCTGTCATACTGTTTTGGTTTCAGCTCTGTCTTGATTGGGAACTCATCAAAGAATTCCTCAGGTCTTTTATTCTTACTCTTCATTTTTATTCTTTTGACTCCACTTTTATCCATATTTATCTATATAATCGTATGCCACCAATCGAATCTATATCTATATCAAAGTCATCTACCTTACTCAGCAATTCATTAAACGTACCATTTTTACCCTTACCCATATCAAAGGTAGTTGGAGTATCATAAAATTGCCTCGGAACACCGGCAACTTCAGGCGCTGCCTTATTTTTGAGCCCAATATGACAAAACAGTGTCACGTTCTGCTTTTAGTAAAAATGTGATGGAGGCATTATACTTATAAAAAGTCCGCTTGACCGGCATAAATCTGATTTAGAAATGACTTTTAATATATTCTGTGCTTTTTATCTGGAGTACCTTTTTATATGTCTTTCCTCTGTCCTTTTCACATAGCCCATACCTGTTACATTAGTATATCTCTTTTGAACCATTTTTACTCGTAGGTTCAACTTAAGCTTCCAAGGCATAACACCTACATAGTTTTTAGGGAAATCTGTAGGATGAGCTTGTGCCAAGAAGTATTAGACGCTACCAAATCCCTCATTGTATAGTACACATTATCCTTAAATATATCATAGTAACGTTCATCTACATTTTCTCTTGTACCTGATAACTTACCATCAGAATTACTATCTACATAAAAGGCTTAGCTTAAACTTAGTATTACCTCTCTCAAAGCCTTTGTTAAGGAGCTTAAAATTGATTTCCAAGGTTCTGTTGTCAATCCTCGCATAATCAGTATCCGTATTGGTGCATATCAATGTCCTTTTCGTAATGCTGTTCTTCTAGCAAAATCTCAGGCTCAGGGAGGTTAATATTAGTGATTAATGAGGTTTAATTCATCTCCTGCAAGTTTTCCATATTCTCCCTCAAATATAACATTTTTCTTAGATGGGTATTTATTTCTATACTCAATGGCAAAGCTAGCTAACTCTGTACATCCTTGAACTGTTATCAATCTTTATAGCACTTACAGTTATATTGCTTCCTGCCCACGTTTACAAAGCCATCTGCAAATACAATAGGATACCCTGTTTCTATGTATTCCTTTAGTTTACGTAGTTTTTCCTCTGTTATATCATTACCGGAAATCTAAAAGTTAATATCACCTGTATATGTTTTATTTTCATAAGTACTGCCATTATGATAATCCAATTTCCGCTAGGTTAGCTTTTTGTAATTTAGCTTAATACCATCCGAATTAGGATCGGCATCCTTATACGCTTCTATATTATTATATCTAGTTCCTATTTTTACATAATCAGTATCTAATAATCCTCCCATAAAACATCGTTCCAGAATCATGGTCTTTATAAATATCCCCAACATTGCTGTAAATAAGACCATTCATATTCGAATCATTATAAATAGTAGTTCTCCATACTTCTCTTGATGCAGGTATTGTATATCCTGGTATAGTGTATTTTGGTCTTCTATATACCCATATACCATTAACCATCTTTTTATTTAGTGTTTTAGGTATAGTATAACCTGGTTTGGTATAAGAAGGTCTTTTAAACCCTTTATCAGTTCCATCTATTATTTCAGTTTTCTCAGCAACTACCTCATTTTGAATAACAGTTGGGTGCTTATGCTCTTCTGTAATCCAGCTCTCTTCTATGGTCTGTTCAGGTATAACCTTTTTGTGGAACAAACCCTGTAAAGGATCTTTATCTGTTGTGTTAAAATTACTTGTATCAAGTCCCATATAAAATAAGGTCATAATCAGACAAGTCTTCAGTTCTTCCAATGAACTCGGTGGTAGGGCATGTAATAGATGTGTGAGTAACGGTCTTAGCTATTAGTGTCAAACCATTTTTACCTTTTTCTTTATTGTCTCACTATCTATATCCCTATCCTCAACCACGCTTTCGCTGGCTCTATGTCAAAGTATCTTAACTACATCATCTGTGGTTTTCTTCTTTTTCATCTTGTAGCTGATAATGTATTCAAGAGCCCTTGCTTTTTGAGATCTTAGCTCAAACCTTTTAGTATTGTCCAGTAGTACCCTCTACTCCCTCGTCCACTATGTTATTTTCTCAACTATGCCTCTCTGCGACCTCACCAATCCTACGCTTCTTAGCTTTTGTTTACAGAAAGCAGAATCAGAGGTCCTCTCATTGATAAGGTCATACAGCTGTTGGCAAATATATCCGGTGTTTTGATTCGGCTGGTCACGTTCTATTGCATAGACGCTATACAAAATGACCATCTGCATCTGCTTTCTTTTTAATTTACCATCTGCTTCCTTTACAATATTACCAGCTTCATCTATTTCATCAAAGAATTTTCTTTTAGTTACTAGCTCTTTGCCAAATCCAACATATTCGTAGCACTGGACATGCAGCACCATAATTTCTTCCCACAACAATAGGAAGCGTGGTCTGTATCTAATTCACTTTAATCGCATTAAACACTTTAGGGCTGATATCAGCACTGTCACCATCTCTATTATTTTCATACTTGTAAGGGCTCCTACTTTCCTACAAGCGAACTTGTGGCTAATACATATAAAAGCCCAACATTGGAGAAATAATTGAGGATTGGCAGCAAGCTCGGCATTAATGCCAGCAGGTGTAAGTGTAACTCACCTTTATCTTCATTTTACCACCATTATAGTCAACATGGGAAGCAGAAAGGTAATTATTATCACTGAAATTCTTTAAGAACACACCGTTTTCAAACCAGTTGTTATTCTTACAAAGCCACCTGTGTAGAACACCCTGTCTATAACTAAATCATGGTCAAGCTTTCCTGCCTGCCACTTCCTAGCTTCCTGCTTCCAAGTCCTTTTCCTGCAAAACATATTTATCTTCAGTAAGCACCACAAAATGTCCCTACCGATGGCTACCTTTTTATAAGGTTCTCACCTTATTTAATATTCCATTACTCTGCATCTTTGTTGGAATATACGAGCACTTTCAGGTGTATAGTAGACACCAACAGTCTTGTCCGCTTCTGTAGAGAGAGGCTACATCAACTCCTGAGGACAGCAAAACATAGTCATAGTTCTCAAAGTCAAAACTATAACTGTCTACTTCCTTATTGGATAGGGCGAATTCATACAGAGTACCTGCACCCGACTCACCCCTTTGTTCTTTCTATGTATGTATCTTACTCCTTCAAGCACCTTTTACTTCTTCAAACTTGAAAGCTTTACTAGTTTCTCGCAGCCCCTATATATGATGCTTCCGTCAAGTCTCGCTTATATCAGCCTTCTTTGAGATTTAACAGCGTATTTCGCTCTATAACATCAGGGAATACTCATATTTATATGCATTCTCATCGTAATCGCCGCCCGCCTGCTCCTTGGAAAGCGTACCATCAAGCCTAAAAGCTTCCTCCTACAGCATCTACCATCTTGTATCCGATATCTATACACCTTTTTACCGTAATTGGGTATCTATGTCGAATGAAGAATGCTTAGCTTCATCAGCAGTAGAAACTCCGTCAAGAGAATAAGCCTCTTTATATTCAGTATATGTAAGCGGCTTGGTTCCATCGTTTGAAGATATGAGGCTAAGCCTATTCTTCAGGCCATTTATATAGTCAATTCTTTCTCTTTGGTACGAGAGCTTTAGCTAGATTGTCACGCCAGTTTTCAGGCTCGCTTCCTTCTTACAAAAATAGCCAAACTTTGCCATAGATCTCATCGTGGCACAAGCTCAACTACTGATGAAAGAGGATTCTCCTCTGTAGCCGTTTTTATAAGATTCTCAATACCATTAAAAGACGCATTTTTTGCGTCTGCTTCAGGATTATTATTAAATATCATAGAAACGGCTCCAACAGTTAAAGATGCAGCCGTTATTATTCCTATTAAAGCTTTAGTATGTTTCTTCATAAAGCTCCCTTTCTTTCTATATCAAAATACTATCTCAATACATATTTCGGACAGATTCCCTCTTAGTTAATATCATTTCGAAGAGTGATGGTTTCTTCCTTTGTATAAGACTTAGTATTATTTCTCAAAATTAATTCTCACCTTTACCCTTACTTACTCCCTCCCTCTTTTACAACATCTGCACTAAAGGGAAGTCACATTTTTCAGCCATAGGCTCATTTTCCTGCTCCTCATAAGTCCTAGTGCCTATACCCCAGTTGCTGCAATAGATATCTGTAGGATTGTAGCTTATTTCATATTTCGCATCTTCATTAGTTACTTCAAGTGTATTGGTACTTCCAACAAAGTCCACCTGCTTATCCGCAGATATCACTATGTCAGATATCTGGTTCATCACAAGCTGTGCTTCCTTTTTGCAAATCTGCTGTTGTGACAACCGATGAATAGGAACTGCTACCGGCAATGAGAAAGATATTATAGAGCCGCTAACTATCATAATTAATGCCAGACCAATTACCAGCTCTATTAAAGAAAATCCTTTATTATCTGAATATTTTTCCACATATCTTTTCCTCCTTATTTATTCAATAACTACTTTACCTGTTGTAGCATATATCTTATTTTCTTCTCTGCTCTTCCTTTTTTAAGTATAATGCACTGAATCCCATTCGGTAGTTGTTTTTCTGAACAGAGCCTGTGCTTCTGTTAAATACAAAATTTTCATACCGCCTGCATCTGCCACTCTTGCAGCACTTCCCGATATATCAGTTGAATAGACATTTCCACATTATCCTTGCTTACATCTTCTATAGATGTTTTTCTGTCTCTACGTTGTTTTTGTTCTTACTTTGGTAACTATCTTTTGCCTTAATTGCATTATCGCTCATCCCTTATATATGGTAAGTGATACCTCATCTTTTCCAAGGTTGGCAAGCTCTCACCTTGTCAAGCAAGGAAGATACGCTGTTTCGGCACAGTGACACCACTTCTGCCGTCAAACAAGCCTTTCGACTGGCAGAGTCGCTGAAAAATCCTGTGATTAAACTTAGGATAGCTATAATTATGAACAACCTCCAGTAAAGAATATCCCTTTATTATTCATAGGTTCACCTGCCTTTAACTATCTTCCAATTGCTCTAGGATATGAGTACTGCTCAAATCCACACTTCCATCCTCAGACAAAGCATTTCCACTTTCTGTACTTGTGGCTGCAAGAGCTTCCACCGTCCTTAAATACCTTGTAAAAATAATCACTGCCTCCTGTGTAAATGGCTCTCTGATTAAGAGTTTGATAAGACCTGTATTGTCCAGTGCTTATATTTCCTGCTGAATTAACTCTTTACCTTACGACCTGCTATTATAGTACCGGTGAAACGCTGGTTTTTGCATATACATCACCCTTTGCTATAATGAGGCCTCACATTGCCTGGATTAGTTGTTAAATGTATAATCGCTGAAGCAATCACCGCCTTGGCTCCGTTATCAGTTACTTCCTTGATGTCTTGCCACTAAGTAAGTATCCAGTACAGAGGTATTTATTATATTGTTGAACACCTCATTTTCACGCTGTCCTGTACTACCTTTTGTAGTAAGTTGGTACAAAGAGACCTAGAGTTCTTAGAAAAGTACTTCTGAGTTGTTTACCAGTCTATTTTTACCCGGCATTACTGTCAGCTCACTTCCTACTATGGTGTAATTGCCTGCTGTTTTGATATTGGCATCTGCCGCACTCTGTATAGCAGCGGTGTGAGAACTTTACGTGTTTCTTAAGCTCTTCAGCCCTGTTCTTATCTCATGCATAAAAATCGTTGAAATACTGAGGCTACTTTTATCCTGTGGGAGATTGAGATAAAATACACCAATCCGTCACTTGATATACCTGTGATAGGCTGTACAAATATTTTGCTGTAATTTGACTCTACGTTTGATGAGTTCACACCGTAGTCCTCTAAGCTCTTACCTGTCTTATATGCTTTTAACCTTTGTATTTACAAGGGTGTAAAACTTTCCGCCGGCATCTGTTTCAGTTATGAGTTTCTTATACTCTTCGTAGCTAAGTGGATTATGACCGAATCTGGATACATTGCCAGAGTCTGTCCTATCCACTCGCCCCGGTATGAGATATGCTATCTGATTGCCCTTTACCGCAATGGACTCGCCCATCTTGATATCCACATTGTTGTTTGCATTCCTGGGAGTAACGATGATCGCGACTTTTTCATTTCCTGTAGCTATATAAGAGTAGCCCGCAAGAGCAACCTCAGTTGCACCGCTCATATCTATAGTGCTGTTTTTGCCATTTACAATGATGGCTGATGAGCTGCTTGCTACTGTCTTATCTTTTCCATAGCCCTTGTATATACCTGATATTTTCACATTTGAACCTACACCCGTTAACCGTCAAATCATCATATACATAGGTTGCTCCGCTAAGATTCTGTTCTAGCTGTCTCACTAGTATGTTTTTCGCCCTAAGCTTCCTGCTTTGAATTGGTTATAGTTAGCATTTCTCTCTAATCATTCACAATGCCGTTTTGCTATAAGTGTACTGTCATTAAAGGCCATTTACACTCTGCGAGATACTAAAGCACAGTTTGTTGTTTGAAGCTTCAAAGCCTGCATATACATTTGCCTCTTACTTCCAGATTTTCCTGCTTCAACTTTTAACACCCTTATCTCCTATAATGGCATATTCAAATAAGTCCATAAAGGTTCCTGAGCAACCACATCAGGCTTAGGTACAGCCACTGTTATATCTGTAACTATTTCAGATACCTGCTCGTCTTCACTCACATACCTTACTCTAATGCCCTCTAATATGAGCTTGTATCCTCATCCCTAACCAAACCTGTTTCTCTGTTAAGACCTCCATTAAGGCTGACACAAGGGCATATAGGGTGAGTAGGGCTGTTGATAAGGCTTTTATCAACAAGATAGGTGATGGATTCTACCTTGTACTCATTGGACACACTGCCATCCATGCTTTTCTTAAAGGTATCCTTAAAGTTTTTCTTAAAAATCCGCTGCTCTTGTAGTTGTAGACGGCAGGTACTCTGAGGCGGGCTCGGATGCTGTTATTCTTGTAGTTTTAAAAGCTCTCCAAATCCTTGGTCATAGCTTCCTTATATGCTTCCTCAGTACTTTTGCTTTACTCCTGCCTTGACCTGCTCAAGTACTCCCTCAGCAGAATAAAAGCTTTCCTTTATCTGGGCATCAGTGGCGCCATCTGCACATTGCATGTGATACCCAAAGTGCAATAGCAGCAGCACACCTACTCCGGCAACAGTAAGTATTACCATGAGTATGGAAGAGCCTCTATTATCATTCTTTTCATCAATTAGACATACCTCCCGTCAGGGTTACAAGTGGCTCTGCACTTTCAATGTTGTTTGACATCTACATCTTTTTAAATACCTTTACTTCTATATCGTACAGTCTTGCCAGACTATTTACTTCGTCTGTAGATTTACTGTCTACAAGAGTAGTCTGCACATCTATGGTACTAGGCGAAAGAGGCATACCATCACGATAATATCTGTAACTAAGGTCTGCCGCAGATATATTGGTAAATATCTTAGTGAGGACTCTTTACCGTAAAAATTAAGGCTTCCGTCTTTTACCTGTAGATATACCACTTCCTGTCGTGCACAAGTGGCTATATTCTGCTTGACTATATATGCACATTAACATTCTTATTGGGAAGGGTTGTTTATCTATCTTGTCATCTCCTGCGGCATTGGGATATGAGGCTCTGGGAAAATGTAAATACTTCTAAGTTCCTCTTTGTAGAATCACTGGTGTCTGTTTTAAATCACTGACATTATCTATGGGACCTGTAACTATCATTTATATAATAATTAAAAGTAAGTACTTACAGCAGATACGCTTCCGGCTTCAATATCTCATCTGTATTTCTCTTCTTAGGGTTGCCTGTACCTACAGTTTTTCTCACAGCATCAGGCAGGAGGCGTCATTTTTCATCTTATCCACCACCTCTTCCTTGGTAATGGTGCTGTCTATCAATATGTCCCTGTCTGTATTAATCGGTGTTACTTTTTGCTTAGGTTATCCAAAAGAAATTGCAGACTTAGACACTGTAATAAGTGCATTTTGCGCTGTAGTTTCCCTTAGTTATATCCTTAAGGGAAAAAGTAATATCTGCCACTTTGTTTTTGATAAAAATCATATTTGCCTGTTGCAGGGTTTGACCTCAGGGTTTTATTAGCCGCTACTGCGTACTTATTGGTAGAAGAGTCAAACTCAGTTCATCTAATGCGCTGTTACCAAACACAGAATCAGTAGAAATGTCAGGGATTGGCTAACCCTTAATATATCATGCAAGATTCCTTCCCTTCCATCTCCTCCATATATATTCTTAGCTGTTTCTATAGCCTGAAGTTTCGTTTTGACCTTGCATTCAGCTTAGAAGAAGTCACAAAGGCATTTAAAGAGGAAGAACTATAATTGCAAGAATGGCTACTGCAACTATAATCTCTATGAGCGAAAAACTTTATTTGTATTTATTTTGTTTTTATTCTTCATAGTCTTGTATCTCACTTCCTCTCTTTAATATATATTTATATGTCGAATCAGAGTCTGCGAATACCTGATTTAGGCATTTCTGCAAGCTCTGATAATTTACTTTTTCATGCAGATTACATCCCGGGACTTACTCTATTCTCCGCTTTCAGCCTTCTAAGCTCAGAGGTGTCTATAGTACGAAGATGTTTTCTCGTTCCATGTTTGATTGTTCTTGTAATAATCTCTTCATAAGGTCTGTCGCTTCCTGAGATAGTATGGAATCGTAGACTATGTTTCCGTCAAGGTTACCTGTCTTATTATCGAAGAGTTAATAGTACAGTATTGATGCTCTTCTTTGTCTGATGACTTAGCTATCTTCTCTATGAAATCCTCTCAAGTTTGCATATCCGCCCTTGTAGTTCACACTGGTAGATATGTCGTAGAGCTTACTACTTACCTGCTGCAGTGTTCTCAATAGCAGGCTCAATAGCTGTGCCCTCAGGTGCATCCTCAGGTACTTCTTCAGGATTCGACTCCTGTGAGCCGCCTCTGCTACAGCAGCAGGTGCCGCTACTTCAGCCAGTATAGGCTCATTGACGGTAATTGAAGGAATCTCTACCCCTAAGGTCTTCCTCGAGCTTTACAAGATCCATAATTTCATTTTCAATCTGTAAAAATGATGGAAACTTTGACACACATAACCAGTGTCTTAGCTTCATAATTTGCTGTCTCAGCCTTTAATCTCTGCTTCTCTGCCACCTTGACTTTCAAGCTCGGCAAGCCCCTACTGTCAGGGTTTCATTCTCAGCCTTAAAGCTGTCAGCCTCTTCTGTATATCCCCTAACAGGAAAAAGATACACAAGAGGCAAATATAAGAACGCCAACAAATACTACCAATATTTTTATCTCTTTCCGATATTGACATCTTTTATCCCCTTTCCTCTCTGGTAGCCATCTCATCAGCTACGGCTTCATTTTCAGCATTAAGATTCCTATATATAAGGTCCAAAGTGAAGTTAACTTCTGTTCTCTGATCACTTCCTTCTTTTTCTGTTATGGTAGATACATTGGCTACCATTACATTCTCAAAGCTTCTTATAGTCTTGATGATGTCTGCTACAGACTCCTATTCACTGTAATATTTAATGAAATTCTGTCTGTAAGAGCATTTTAATGATATCACATAGAATTTCAGCGCATCTTTCTCTCAAGCTGCTCAATAAGGTCTCTTAAGCCGTTATTGTTTGACTGAGTATGCTTAACAGCCGCATTTACCCAGTCATATTCAGCCTTGCAGCCAGATTAGCCTTTTCAACCTCTTCTATATAAGTATTCCGTTACTCTGAGTCTTGAAGAGAATTGTTTTTCCTTTAGCTGAGTTGTACTCAGAGAAGGCAAGTGTAGACCACATCCCGCACCTACTATGAAGATGGAGCTTGCAAAGTGCAGGGAGGATTAAAGAGCCCCTGATACAGCCGTATCACCTTTTTGTATTGCCGGGTGCGCTTTCGCTGTTATTGATTGCAGAGAGCCCTCCCTTAAGAGTTACACCGAGACAGGAATAATAAGCAGCCAGGTGCTTACTAACTTCCCTCATTGTTCTTTACTATATTGATACCGCCAAGTAAAGGCATCTTATCAGTAGGAATACCGAACTCCAAAAAGTAAGGAATTCCATGAAGCCCTATCTCAGCTCCTATACCTATAACTTCTGATTTTCTCTATCTTTACATCCCTATTGATGGACTGATAATAGTCTAAGATCCTCGCAACGCTTCCTGAGAGCATCTTAAGGCTTTCCATAACCTCTTCGCCTAACTTATACTCTGCATCTGAAGCTATTACTCATACTCTGCTTCACTCATCTCCTCCTGTAGGTACTTCTTTATCATAGATGAGATGTTGTCACAAAAAGATCTCTATAACCGCCTGCAAAAACTCAGAACGACCGTACATTCCATTTTCACATACTGCAGTTATAGCCTCTGCAACTCCATAGTTAATGTGACGCTGAAGTTCAACTCTATCACCATCCATTATGGTAAGTAAAGAGGAACGTACATCTATCTTTAATAAAAGCTCTTATGCCTGCTCCGCCTTCTTTTATGCATAAAAGGGAGCTTGGAGGCATTGCCTGTATAGCCCATAGCATAGAGGCTAAGTCCTGCGTCCTTGCCAGACCTTCCATAGAACTCTATTATATCTGTAGGTATGGCAAGCACGATTGAGCTCTAAGCTTCTTGGCATCTCCATCTGTGAGCTTCTCTATAATCTCGTGTATGAGAACATACTGAGAGAGGTCAACCGGAAAAATAATCTGAGGCATTGGCAGCATAAGGTCAGCTATCTTGCTTTCTTTAACTGCAGGTACAACAACTCTCTTGTCGCCATACGACTCGAAAGTTCGATAACAAAAAAATAGCCTTTCTTGCTAGCTATCTTTCTTCTCTAAGCTCTGCACGCAATATATTTTCAAACTCTTCCGAGTCATTTTGTCTCGAACATATTATGAGGGGTGGAAAACGAAAATGAGTTGTAAACGCTCTGTTCCTTACCTCCGGTAGATACCTCTAGAACTCTTACAAGGCTTCGCCCACATTCAATACTAAGTACTCTGCTTTTTCCATGTTCTTCTCCAAATCAATGTTTACTGTTCTTATTAAAAACCGCTTAAATGCTAGCCTAATAAGGCTATCGCCCCAAAGCATATGGCTATGAAATAAGCCCTGCCGAGATAAGGTCCCAGCATAACAAGCATCCTATCTGCTCCTGCCACGCTTCGTACGAATAACTATAGAAGTACCGAGCTCCAAAAACACAACCTATAAAAAATGAAAGTATGATAAGCTGCCAGCCAAAGCAAAAAGTCCTGCCACAGCCATTAGCTTGATGTCTCCTCCTCCTATAGCTCTTCCCTGTGTAATGGTATAAAGTAGAAGGAAACCACTTCACTATAAAAAGCCTATAAGGTAGTCAAAGAAGTTGTTTAAAATCCAAGACTACCTTAAGACATCCAAATACCAATATGAAGATATTAATACTGATTGGACTCATAAGTCCTCCAATCTATTACCGTAAGCACGAGGAGTGCTGAGCGTAAATAATGCATAAATGATGGATATTATATTCAATCCGTTTGCTACCAAATACAGTGCATATAGGAAGCCATTTACAGCCTCAATTATAGGGTATTGGGGTGAAATACTGACTTTTCACAACTCCTACATCTCCTCCGAGGAAGATGTAGGAAAACAAAGAAGCAACTCCGAACCAGCGAAGTCTGTGACCACCAGGGTCATGACAATGCGAAAGGTGTAGTCACCACCGTCTCGCCCTCGGCATACGATAGATGCGCAGACGTTTAGAAGCTGCCTATGGTTATACCAAAAGGAAGATAACTGCATAGATGAGGTAGGTCAAAGTTTCGTAGTTCATGCAGGTTCCTTTCTCATGGGAATTTGATTATTTTATCTAATTCAGTCTTATAATCTCCAGTAACGCTTGGATAAAGCTGAGAGCCACCAGTGCAGCTGTTCATGGTAACTTTTACATCACCAGTAGTAACATCATATGTAACAAAAACATTGTAGTACTACTTACTTTTACTTAATGGAGCTGTGTCACCCATCAATTTAGCATCTTTAGCCTTTGAGAATGCTGTACTCAGTGCTAAAAGTCTACACCCATTCTCTGGAGCAGTTAACTTGTTGTCAGCAATAAGTGTCTGAACTACAGTTGCAATTTCCTTGACCGTTCTTAACGTCTGTAGAGTACTTTGATCTCTGTACATACTAAAGGAACTGAGGTGCAAGAAGACCGATGAGTACTGCCATATGCTTAATAACGATGATGAGCTCCACAAGGAAAAGATCCTTTATTGTTTAATTTCTTCATGTGTCTGATTTCTTTCTCCTTTTTGATTAAAATATTTTTATCTTTAAAAACACTCCTATAAGTGTCTCTAATTCAAATTAAAGCAGAGTTAGTTAATTAGTTCTTTGTATTGTAGCATATACCATTCTTATTTGCAAGGATAAATTTCATATTTTATAATATTATTATTTATCTCCACACAACCCCGATATCTAAGAACATAAATCAAGATTTAAAGCCCTGCTTACTAATTATCTCTCCTCTTATACTAATAATATCGGACAGAACATTGAACTACTTAATAGCTCAAAAATACACGAATATTGCTGTCACGCTTAAAGAAGTCTACAATATGCTAGAAGTGATTCCCCTAAATCACCACTATATATCGAAGAAACCCTATTTTTACGCGACAGCCCGGCTATCTAAGCCATATTTTACTTGATAAATAACAATGCTTATATTCACAAATACAAATATATTGTACTTATATTCACAAATACAGTTTACAGGTTGTCCAACGCTCCGTACATGGATATCATAGGTCCCATAATTACCGAGATAAGGAAGACTACTATAGCCGCAAGCACAACGATGATGAGGGGCTCTAGGGGCAGCCATCAGAGTCTGGGTAGCCATCTCCACCTCTTCATCATAGTAGTCAACAAAGCTTTAAGCTTAGTCACCCTCTATATCTCCTGTCTCCTCTCCTATCTTAGCCATATAGCCAACCATAGGAGGGAATAGCTTACTCTTTTTGTATAGGCTCTGACATAGCCACACCCCTTTACAACCTCTTCCTTTTGCCTGTCTTAAGCACTGTTTATATATGTAGTTATCCATAGTATTGGTAGTTATTTCAGAGCCTCCACCATAGGGAAGACCTGAGTAGACAAGGGTTGAGAGTGTTCTCCTAAAGTTTGCCGCCGCATTCTTTACTGATGATGCCAAATATGAGCAGCTTCATCGCTATCCCTACCGAGCGTAATCTGTCCCCGGTATGGTCTTTTTATATAGCTTGAGTACCTATAAAGGAAGCCAGTACTACAGCTATAATCAGGGTACCATTTGTCTATGATGAAGTCACTTAACTCATGGCAATCACCGTCTGCACAGGAAGTTCAGCTCCAAGCTGGTCAAACATTGACTTGTAGGTAGGTATAATCTTTACAACATGACTACGATGACAACAAGGGCTATAACCATAACCATAGCTTGGATATACAGAAGCGCTCTGTCAAAGCATCGGCATCAAGCCTGCGCTGTTTCCTCGAATCTCTCAGCCATACGGGCAAAGGCTACCTCAAGCTTGCCGGAAGCCTCCCGCAGCCACCATGGATGCCATGATGTCAGGGAAGATTTTCGGATATTTAGCCATAGACTCTGAGAGGTCTCACCCTTTGGATATTGGTACTTACACTCTACTATGGTTTTAGCCAGCACCTTATTCTCTGTAGCTACAGAGAGCATCCCTCAAGCGCATCCATCATCTTTACACCGGCATTTATCATACTGATGAACTGCCTGCAAAAATACGCTCAAGTCTCTGATTTTTACACCACTTCCAAAGCTAAACTCGATTTCCCTGTTCATAACTGTGACCTCAGTCAGCTTAAGCAGGGTAAGGTCATTTTTTTCTTTATCGAGGCGTGCATCCCTCTTGAGTATCAGTAGCTGATAGTTCCTCTTTACCTTTGCTATCTGATAGCAACATACGTAAAAATCTGCCACTTATTTCCCTCCTAAAATCTTCCCAGTCTCTGCTGCCATCCTCTCGTAGCTGTATGCCATGCCTCATTGCGAGTATCTTCGTCTATTTTTCCTGTAATATAGAGCTCATATATGGCGTCATCCATAGCCTGCATACCAGATCGCTTCTTACTTGTCTGGAGGAGCGATGGTATCTGGTGAGTCTTAGCATCTCTTATGAGGTTCTTAATAGCGTGGGTAGCTATCATGACTCCTCATAGGCTGCAAGTCTTCCTCTTCCTCTATCTTAGGGAAGAAGCTGCTGTGTAACTACTCCCTCAGTACTCCTGCAAGCTGAGTTCTTATCTGCTGCTGCTGATGTGGCAGGGAATACGTCTATCATACGCTCTATGGAGTCAGCCGCAGAGTTGGTATGGAAGGTTGAGAATACAAGGTGACCCGTCTCAGCCGCTGTGATAGCTATGGCTATGGGTCTCAAGGTCTCTCATCTCTCCTACGAGGATTACATCAGGGATCTTCTCTAAGCTGCCTTTAGGGCACTTGCATAGGAAGTAGTATCTGCTCCTATTTCTCTCTGGCTTACTATACATTTTTATGTGGATGCAGATACTCGATAGGGATCACTCAAGAGTTATGATATTCTTTGAATCTCTTGCCGAGATCTCTCCTATAAGGCTTGCAAGTGTGGTGGATTTACCACTTCCTGTTGCTCCTGTAACCAGCACCAGGTACTCGCTTTTTATATGTGAGCTTTACCACTGAGCGTGGAATGGCAGCTGTTCAGGGGTAGGTGTCTCAAAGCTTAAGATACGAGAGCTGTGGCATAAGTTCCTCTGGCTGAAGACATTGGCACGGACTCTGTCATAGCCCCAGCAGAGGTGAAGCAAAAGTCTATCTCCCTTTTTCTTTTTAGTACACGAATCTCTTCCCTCACTCATTACGTACGAGATTGCTCCCCAGGGTCTCTTCGGTGTGAGATAATGCTCTGTCTGCGGCACCAGTTCTCCGTCTATTCTAAACATCAACGGACTTCCCGGAGAAAGGTGGATATCTGAAGCCTTTTTCTCCTGTGACATTCTAAGTATTTCTTCTATAGTCATATTATCCCTCGCATATATTATTTTTACAAGATGATGTAGGTATCAAAAGATATTAAATTCTCTTGCAAGCAAGCCCCAATCGAATTGTTATACTTTTGACACTTGTATCATATAAATTAGTTCTCAAATGTTGTCCTAAAGCATCTCCGCTACTGAGGTTACTCCCTTTGGGACAAGGATGCCGGCACTTTGCTTAAGGGTATGCATACGCTTTAGCATTGCAGCTTCCTTAAGTTCGGTTACTGAAGCATTCTTGTGATAAGCTCCTTAAGTGCAGGTGTAATCTTCATTATCTCGTATATACCTATTCGTCCTGCTACCCTGTTCTATCGCAGTGGTCACAGCCTACAAACTCGTATATTTCCCTGTCTACATCAGGCTTAAAGTATATAAGCCTTCTTTCCATCTCCGTTACAGGATGAGGCTTCTTGCAATGAGGACAAAGCTTTCTTACAAGTCTCTGCGCAATGATTCCAACCAAGGAGTCTGCAAGTAGATATCCCCTATACCCATGTTTAGAGACGGTTGATACTTCCTGCGGCTGAGTTGGTGTGGAGGGTGACTCACCTGAAAAGGTGAGTATGTGATAGAGTACTAGTACCGCTATCTCAGCAGTCTCTCCATCTCGAATCTCACCCTATCATAGTGATGTCCGGATCCCTGTCTAAGTATGGAGCGCAGGGCACTGGCAGAGTAGCTCTGCTTTTTACATTTTACCTGTACCTGATTGATACCGTCTATGTTTGCCTCTACGGGATCTTCTACTGTTACTATATGTTTACATCTTCTTTGTTAAGCTCTGAAAGGGCTGTATACAGGGTTAGTGGACTTACCGCTTTCCTGTGAGTACTGTAACAAGCAGTATACCATTTGGATTCTTAAGTATGTCGTCAAGGTCTTAAGCTCAGTCGGTGAAAAAGCCCAGTTCACTCTTGTTTCTTGTAAGTGCCTTTTTTTCTGTGCAAGTCGCATAACACATTTTTCACCATATACTGTAGGAAGAACAGATACTCGGATATCAAAATCCCTCTTATCTACCATAATGGTAAATCTACCGTCCTGAGGCTTTCTCTTCTCAGATATATCCATCCCGCTTATAATCTTAATTCTTGCCATAATGGCAGGAAGAAGATGGATGGAATAGGTAAATCTCTCATAAAGTGCACCGTCTATACGGTAGCGCACTCTGACAGAATCCTCCTTCTGCCTCTATGTGCTATATCACTAACCCTCTGTCTTGCGGCCTGCTCCACCATAGATGTTACAAGCTGTACTACAGGAGAGCTCTGTACATCTGAGTTAGATACATCAACTTCCTGAAGCTTGGCGGCTATGCCTTCTCTCTCTCTTGCGTATTCCTGAGCGGCTACCATGGTCTCTGTGTCACCATAGTATCTGTCAAGTGCTAAGAGTATATCCCTTGCAGTAGCTACTGAAGTGTATTACCTGAAGGTTGGTAACTATGTTAAAAGTCGTCTATGGCAGAGATCCATAGGATGCGCCATAGCTACCTTCTATCTGGTTTACATTATCAGGTACGAATTCATAAGGAATCATCAAGTGTTTTCTAAGAACATTTTCACTTATGAGGCATAATACGTTTTCAGAAATACGAAAGTCTGAAAAGGTTAACATATTCAAAATCCAAGCTGGGAAGATAGAGCTGCTGCAATATCCTGTTCAGTAGCAAAGTCAAAGGTCTACTACAGCCCTCACCTATCTTCTTGGTGTCATTTTTGCTGATGCCAGTGCCTGATTTAGCTGTTCTTGCGTAATCAGGTGTTCATCTAGCAAGATATCACCAAGTCTCTTTTTACCCTTTCTCAGTGTCATAATCCCCTCCCTATAACATCTAATTTTTATGATGTGGGTGTCGATAAAGATGATAAATTATCTTGCAAGCAAGCCCCAATCGAATTCTTATACTTTTGACACTTGTATCATTATTATAAATAACAAAAATTATTTTCAAATATGTCTTGCAGGGCGTTACAATCCTCTTTGCTTGCAATACCTCTATATTATATTTCGGTTATGAAGGGCTACCAATTAATGGTTTTATGCAATTTATTAAATTTTTAGTAAAGTTTCACAACCCCATCTGCTTTTTCGCCTTTATTTCATAGTTTTTGCAGGAAATACCACTTGACAAAACCCTTTTATTATGTTTTAATCATCATTACAAACTGTGAAAGGAAGAAGTAGGTCAGAGTTCACTTACAGAGATTAGCCGGTTGGTGAGAGGCGAAAGAAAGAATCTGATTGAATACATCCCGGGTTTCACACTGAAAGAGGTTTCATTCAAGTAGGCTGTGACGGCAGACTTCCGTTAAAGAGTCAGGGTATAGATATTTTTGTACCCGTTTTGAGGCAGATATATTCTGTGAATTAAGGTGGTAACACGAAGCTTACGCTCTCGTCCTTTGGAGGATGGGGTTTTTATTTTAAAGGAGGATAAGATGACTGTTTACGAGGAACTTAAAGCAAGGGGGCTAATAGCCCAGGTAACCAACGAGGAAGAAATCAGCAAGATGGTGAATGAGGGAAAGGCTGTATTTTATATAGGCTTTGATCCTACTGCTGACAGTCTTCATGTGGGACATTTTATGGCACTCTGCCTTATGAAGCGTCTCCAGATGGCGGGCAACAAGCCTATAGCCCTTATGGGTGGCGGTGCAGGTATGATAGGCGATCTCAGGAAGAAGTGATATGCGTACCATAGATGACCAAGGAAACTATTGAGCATAACTGTGAGTGCTTCAAGAAGCAGATGGAGAGATTCATCGACTTTGGCGAGGGCAAGGCTATAATGGTAAATAACGCCGACTGGCTCTTGAGATCTTAATTATATCGAGTTTTTAAAGAGATATAGTACCTCATTTCTCTGTAAACAGGATGCTTGCTGCTGAGTGCTATAAGCAGCGTATGGAAAAAGGGCTTAGCTTCCTTGAGTTCAACTATGCTATCTGATGCAGGGCTATGACTTCTATATGTTATACCAGAAATACGGCTGTAATATGGAGTTTGATGGTGATGACCAGTGGAGCAATATGCTTGCAGGAACTGAGCTTATCAGAAGAAAGCTTAGCAAAGACGCTCACGCTATGACTATTACTCTCCTTCTTAACTCTGGAGGCAAGAAGATGGGTAAGACCGCAAACGGTGCTGTATGGCCTGATCCCGCTAAGACTACTCCTTATGATTTCTACCAGTACTGGAGAAATGTGGATGACGGTGATGTGCTTAAATGCCTTAAACTTCTTACGCTTCCTCCCTCATAGAAGACATCCTTGCTATGGAGTCTTGGGGAGGTGCTAAGTTAAATGAAGCAAAAAATCCTTGCATTCGAGCTTACCAAGCTTGTTCATGGTGAGGAAGAGGCAGTTAAGGCACAGTCTGCTGCAAAGGCTTTGTTTGCAGGTGGCGGTAATCTTGAGAACATCACTTTCATTTACCATATCTATGGAAGATGCAAGAGACAGGTGTTTGATATAGTTACTCTTCTCTTTCACAAGTCGGTACTGTGGCTACACGTTCAGAGGGCAGACGAGCTGTAGAACAGGGTGGAGTTGTTTGTAAATGACAATAAGGTAGAGTGATTTTTGCCGCTACGCTTCCACCCCTGATGAGCTAAAGGGTGACAGTATTGTCAAGAAAAGGAAAGAAGAAGTTCTGTAAGGTAACTCTTGCTTAATCAGCAAAAATCTCCCCTAGTAGGTAGGATTTTTAATATTTTTATTCTTTGAGGAAGAACAAAACAAATTTAGTTAGTACTCTAAATCGTAACTATTAGTAGGTGTAAAATCAATATCCTTGTAATCATTGTGGCTCTTGTACATACTATAGCTTCTCTTAGCTCTGTACATCTGTGCATCGAAGCGTAGCATCAACTATATTCCACTTTGAGTTCTCACATACATTGTTCCAAGCGTGATGTACAGGTGTATTTACTGTATATCCTGTAACTACTCATGGTAGGAACTCCCACACTTCTAAAGCATTGAAGCTAGGAGTACGGAATAGTCATGTGAATACCTTCTCTTATCTGTATATATCTTCTTGATGTTAGGGATGTACTGTGAGTTCTTAGCAATCTCATCAATGTTTGTCAGCCTTGTTGTAATCATAAGAATAATTCTTAACTACAAAGTCATATATATACTTAATCTTATTATTGCCACCCTTTTTAGCTAAAGCCTGAGCCTTTTTGATGGCTGCGTTGGTGGTGTCCCAATCAATAATCAGGTTTGAAGAAAGATAAGCGTCATTATCGTTTGAAGAGACTGTGTAACACTCACCGTCTGCATAACCGCATATTTGGTACCTGAGATGTTTCTGCAAAGGATGAGCTTGTACTCTCCGTTTCCCTGTGTAAGAGGAATGTGGATGTCAACGCTTCCCTTTGGTATATCGTACTTATACTAGAGTACCACCGGTGAGCTGTACAAGAAGCTTCACTCTCACATCATAATCATTGTTGTAAAAACTAAACGCTGTTCCATCATTAGCATTCTCTATAACTGCACTGTCAGCAAGTGCCTTATTGGGGTTTTACTAAAAAGCCAGTATAAGTAGGCTAAAAGCAAACAAAATACTTGAAAGTTTTATTCATATATATTTCTCCTTTGGTAACATTTTTAAATTTCTATTTGTAATATAGTACACCTTTTTGAAACCAAATGCAAGTACTTTTTAAAATATTTTTAAAATATTAGCTTTTTAAAATACATAAGCCCAAAATGCTGGTTTCTGATTCTTGACTCCTAGCGTATACTAGGTGGGCAACCGCATCATATTATCTGTCTTCCACCGAAATGAGTACTGACATCAAGATATGGATATAGGAATCCCTTTTTAAAGTCATCGTAGGTTCAAAATATCAGAAATTGTCGAACATTCCAGGCTTATCTAAAGTCATCTTGTTCTATTACCTTGAGTTATACTAGAAAATAATAGATTTTTCAAGAACTATTAATTCTAATTATTCTTGTGGTTTAACAAAAAATGAGAATTAGCTTTTATCCTGCCATGCAGTCTTCACAGTCACACTCGACTGCAGGGATAAATTCTTTTGCCTGTAAGGTTCTTTACGGCATGCATTATAGTAGGGGTTTCCCATCCTTAAGCTTTATCTCCACTCCTCCCATATGGTCGGTTCTAAGCAGCCTTCCGCCCTCTTTACTCATCCTAAACAGAGTATCTTTATGAGGATGTCCATAGCGATTCATAAAGTGCACAGCTTACAAGATAAAACTTGGGATCGACTTTTTGTAGGAAATAAGGAGTAGATGAATTCTTGCTTCCATGATGACAGACCTTTAAGATATCACAGTCTAGGGATATCACTATCAGAATCCGCAATTATTTCTTCCGTGGAGCCTGCTATATCTCCCGTAAAAAGCATAGATAAGTCCTTGTAGTCCATCCTCATCACTATGGAGGCTTCATTCTGAGATTCAACAATCTCATCTCCTGTCGGATAAATGCAGGCAAATTTTATGTCTTTACCTACAATTTCATCTCCCTTTTTCATGTAAAAGAGCTTGATATCCCGCTTATTTGCGAGATTTTCTAAGTTCTTCAAGCTCGAGTACATGTTAACTTTTTCCGACTTGTAACATGGAGATTATTATTCTCCCAATAGTTATTTCGGTACATTTAATCAAATCATTTACCCTATCTTTACATGATCTTTATCCATCTGAGATGCAAAAATCGCATCTATCCTCTCCCAGCCTTTTGATTTTAGAGGGCAATAGCCTTTGCTTTCCTACATTTTTGAACAGTTGTACTCACAATCCGATATGTATATGCCACCTTGACCATCATTTATCACGAAGCAGTCTCCTGACCCACGTCAAACATGATTTTATGGAAAATTCTCTAGGCTTGTGAGGATATAATAGCAGAAGGCCACAGGATTACAATTCCTGTTAGTGCTATTCTTTTAGATATAGAGGAGGCTGGAGTGAGTCTTTTATAAGCTGATCTCTAACCTGTCTTTTCTTCCTTTTTAGCGATAAGAGTAAAATCACTGAAAAGAAAGTATAGTATAATAGAGGAATATCTGCCATTTCTCAGGCTTTCCGATGATGAGTCCAAGTGAGGTAAGACCATCACCCACCCACATAAAAATGTATATAGACTCAGATTATAGTTAGCAATACCAAGGATGGAGCTCCCTAAAAGTTCTGATATAAAGGGCTATCAAATCCCCAGCCCTGTAATGACAACCAGTGACATAAGTGGTATGACTATAATATTTAAGATGATTCCTGAGAGTGAAACCTCAGTAAAAAGTTAGCCAGTATGATGGAAGTGTAAAAGTATAACGCTAGTGAGATACTAAAGATGCAAGGATGATGTGAGAGTCCTTTTATCAAATACCTTTTTATGATGGATGTCGATGTTTTGAAAATATGAATTAACTCCGGCATTATATAGAATATTCCTATAACCGCAAAAGAAAGCAGAAAAGGAGCTTTGATGATATGGATTTGGGGTTAATTATAAGAGAGTATGAGGGGCTGATAGAGAGCGCACTTGGTAAATCACAAACTTTTTCCTATGATAGATGAGAGAAAAATAATACTGTCACTCATCATTACTGCTCTTGAAAGTGGAGACTGAAAATCCCGTAAAAGCGCCGTATATAAGCAAAATGAGGGCTTGAAGGCTATGAGAGGGAAACTAGAACATACTTTTTAACTTTCTTAGAGAGAAAGACGGCACCACCTACCAGGAAACATGTGTAAGCCGAGATTGAAAGCAGATGACTGATTGAATTTTTCCTGATATAGTTCCTTTATTTCTTCATCCAGATTACTCTTATCGCCAAAGAACCATAGCTGAAAAGACTTCCTGCATTTTCATCATTAAGAATTTTTGATATGAAACCGCCTGATTTAAGCTATGTAGATATAAAGTCAGGGAAAAATCTCTCCACTTCTTTTTACAACTCTAAACTCTTCTGCCTCCAATATACCTGTATAGCCCTCATTCTCATATCAGCTTTGGCATCAAACTGCCCTTTCATTTACCGCCTCCTCAAAAGGCGCTTCAAACCTGCCTTTTAGTACTTATCTTCCTGCCATAGAGGTCCTCATAAAGCTTTACTACGCTTCATCTCCATCAGGCTTGTTATAATTACAGCCTGCTAAAGGTCACCTTTCTTTTACTTTTTAGTATGAGAGCATCCCACCTCTTTAGAATCTGCTTTTACACTTTAACTATACGCTTTACTTCCACCAAAGGGCACTTCCATAGCTCCTAACCTCTGTTACCCTCCCCGTCAGATTTAGGGTCTTTGCCAAAGTAGGCAAAACCCCTCATCAGACTTCAAAGGCTGTGCTAGCCATTATCAACAACATAATAAATACTACCGCCACTACAAGCGTGGTCTTTAATTCTCAGCAATAATATCCAACTTCCTTTCAACAGGCAAATCTATAGGAACCGTCTCCCTATAAGAGTTTACAGGCTTGCGCTTCTATCCAAAAACTGAACCTTGGTCACAGAGCTTATCCTCAGACAGGGAATTGACCACCGAATAGACTATGACCTCATCCAAAACCCCTCTTCTGCTATCTAGAAACTCCTTGCTAAAGTCCACATAGCAGATACCATCCTTAAAAGGTTACTATTTATTTTGGTACCTACTAGCATAACGGGAGCCAGCTTGTCATTTTCAAGAGGTCCCTGCCATAAGCTGCCTTTATAACAAGTTCTTCAAGAGAAATGGTTCCGACTCAAATTCTACATTATGTCTGGTCTGATAAAGCTTCTTTCCAGTCTGCATTTAGTATAGTAGAGTCCTACCTGAACTCGTCTGATAGTAGGTGGTTTCTCCACCTGTATTGTCTATGAAGTCATCGAGCAGACATCAGCCCCTACAGGATTTTAACTCAGAATACATAAGGGGCTGGTTTTTCCAACCCCTGCATTCTACCTCATTGACTCCTTTAATCTGGCAGAGAGTCTTCACTACAGAGTACTCTCTTTAGTATCTCCGAAACTCCTGTAATCGATGATAGCTTTTCAGAAAAATCAAAGGGTAAGAACTCCGTCTTTAAGGCTCTTATTCTTAATAGTAACCGAATCAGGTATTGGCTCTTTTAAGTGTGAATTCCATCCGGAACATTGGAGCTTCTTTATAAGCTCGTCTATAAGCTTGTCTACATCATCTTCCTCTGAAGCATAGTTCTCTGACACCAGCTTATCTCTCTGAATTGTTCACGCAAGTATATCTTATATGAGTTTTCTGCTTCCAGCTACATTCCTCCTTAGTCTGGCTGTTGCAGCCTGTAGTTAACAAAGTAAGGATTAGCAGGCAGAAAAAGAACTTAAAAGCTTTATAATCTCGCAAGTCTAAATCCACCACCTTTCTTCTTAGCTGTATGCTTCTTAGGAGGGATGTAGCTTAGAGGGATTCTAACTGTAAATGTGGTTCCATCATCTTCCCTTACTGTAAAGACGAATCTCGCATGGTGCATCATTATTACATTTTTGTGATGGAAAAGACCAAGACCATGTACCACCTGTTCCCCTGCTTCTTGCCTTGTCCAATCTCTATAAAATCTCTCAAATATCTGGTCCGAAACCTCAGGTATACCTATACGGAATCAACCACTCCACAAAAGAAGAACTTGGTGGTCAGCATTTAGGATACCCTAACCCAGCCATCTCTTTGTGTATTTTATGCATTTTTCAATGAGGGCTTGAAAGTGCAAGTGAGAGCTTTACTTCATCCACTCAGCAGTTACAGCCCTAAAGCTCTCAAACACAAGCTCCATATGATTCTTTTACCTGCAATGAGACGAAGTCTCTGAGTATCTGCTCTAGAAAGCTCATTGAGGCTCAGTCTGCTTTACGTTGATAGTACCTGCTTTTACGGTCAAAACTTAAATCCAGAGAGTGAGGCCGTTTATTATCTTATCTTCTCTCTATCCAACAGCATGTCTATCATAAATCCCCAGATCTCAACACTTGATCAGGCTGGCTAAGCAGTCGAGCCTGCAGTACCTCTTCATAGATGTCCTGTAGGGGTTTTAAGCCGTGGACTACATTTGACACGAACTCCTGTCTGCTTCCTTAACTTTTTGCCTTTGTTAAGCATCTTATTAAATGAGTTGAGAGTTTCTGAGTTCTGCTATAACTCAGACTGAGTCAATCTCTTCAATATTGCCGTCTGTAATCTGTCAACCTCGAAGAAAGCTTTGTTGAGAGCTCTTTTGATGCTTTAGCATAGCCGATGCTATTATCATTACAATGATTCCTAAGATGACAAGTATGGTACTTGCTGTGTAGAAAGTCAGTCTCCCAGTAGACATTGGTACTTTAAGAGAGAAAACCAAACACCAGAATTCCTATCACAGACTTGTCATTTGGATTGGTAATTGGTAGGATGAGCTCCACATAATTTTTAACCCTTATTTCTGTATATACTTCCTGCCACCAAGGCTTGCAAATCGCATCCTCCGAGATGAGAGTTTTGTCCTCTCAAGTCCGAAGCGATCAGACAGCACCCTGTAGGTTCCTTGTCTATAAACAGAGTTCTTCCCGCAACATGTTGGAAAAATACTGATTCTCAGATTCATGCATCCTGTGATAGAACCCTTGGTCACAGAGCCATAAAGCTGAGGTTATTGGGCAATTGTAGTCCCATATCTCTTATGGACGAAACCCTATAATCATAGGCATTTTACTCATAGGCAGCAGATATTATGCCTGAAATATCAAAAGTGAAGATATGGGTCACAAAATACACCATAAAACCTTGGAATTTGATGGCTACTAAATTGAATGACGGGTTTAATTCTTGAAATGAACTCCACCCCCATTTTGTATGGATGATCTAGGTTCTCCTGGTGTCTCTTCATCTTCTCACGAAGTCTCTAATGTACGCCAACAGTCCTAACATCACCCTGGATAGTCTGAGCCCTCAGATAATATCTAAGAGCTTCTCCCTGAGTACACCTTATTCTCGTCCTTTACAAGCTCCAAAAAGGTCAAATTCCTTGGCAGTCAGGTTGATTTCCGTATCTTTTATATACTCTTCTTCACTACAAAGTCTAGTACTGAGGTCTCCCATCAAAGGGACTTCTCCTAGGCTTCCTTAACCACTCTGTCTCTTCTATTCTTCTACTATGCTATCTTTGATGTTCTCCTACCTCAAGATTTTGAGCTTCTACAGAATGACCCGTCAAAGCCAGTTTATCTTGCCTATATATCTGCAAGTAGTATTTAGGCCACAAGACTTGAATAACCCAACCCTTTTACTAATCAGTGCAGCATCATATTCAAGTCTCCATCCTAGTCTTTACACGTCGACATTCATCTCCTTCGCTCAGAAATGTATACAGCATAAAGCACCTTACTCAGAGCATCCTTCGCTATCCTGCCAAAATATATATTTTATTCCTTATTTGTTTAATCTCTTAATCTTCATAAGGTCTTGTAACATCCTTTAATCCACCCTCTGCCTCCCTATAGGTAGATGATGAGCTCCGCTCTTGCCTCTCCCACACCATTTAGCTTCATAGCCTTCTTTGTAGCAGGTTGATATTGATAAGTCCCTCCTGTCCACCACCGGAGTCTGTCCTGTGACAACGAGCCACTACGAAACAGTTCCGACTCCAAGGGGAACAAGGCTTTTTATTTGCAGTATTAGAAGTTTTGGCAAATTCTGCCTTTAGTAGGTACGTAGACCTGAACGACGTCTTTAAGTAACTCTGCTCTGGTTGATACCAGCGCTTGCAGCCTTCTTTTTCAATCCACCGGCAGCTCTGATAGCATCTACCACCCTTGCATCAGGTGCAAGCTCATAGACTCTTCTTTTTAGGACTGCTCCCAGACGTGAACGAAGATTCCATCCGACTAAGAGCAGCATCGGCTGATTGAATATCAGCTGACTTATTATCATTCTTTGATAAAAGCTGGCCGGGCAGTCTCTTTTTAAGTCTGATGTCCTGGTCCAATGTACTCTCTGTCATTTTTCCTAAAAGCATTTCTGTGAAAGCCTCACTCTTTTGTAACTGAGGGCTCATTGGGGCTATATCTTCGCCTCCTGTAGGTAATACCTCTTCAAGATTTTCTATCTCCTGATGAAATATCTTCAACCACCCTAAAGTCCTGAGTCTTTCTCATCTTTCTTTTTGTCTGAAAATACAAATGAACTTTGACTATCCAATAAAAAGCAGAACCACAAGCACTGCAGTCTACTTTTCATTCTTCCTCCTGTGGAAAAAGTAGGGCAGAAACAAAAGTGCAAGCCCTGTTTCTGCCCAACAAAAAGTGTAAGATTACCTTATTAAGCAATCCATAAATCAAATAACAAACTATATACATTGTACCTCATAGTTCTAATAAATACAAGTATCCCGACTGCTTTTTCGTGATTTTTGCTATATTATTTTGCCTCTTTTACAGATTATTGCGGATATTTTATTAGGCTGTTTGGGGCAGCTTTTACTTCTAAACTACATTAGTTTAGATGATGAGTCAATCTATGTTTATCTTGCAACCGGGATGTATTTTGGTATATTGGAAAGTGATTAAAACATAAAGGAGTCAACATTGATAACATTTATAATAATGGGCTTAAATGTAGTAATATACATAATCTTAAATATGTTTTTACTGCAAAACGGAATTGATGTAATATCTCATCTGATAATTCTTGGATGGCTGTTAAAGCAACGGAGAATACTACAGAGTATTTACTTCATGTTTCTTCATGCCGATATAGACCACCTGTTAAACAATATGTTTATACTTTTCATAATAGGCAAAAAGTACGAGGAGATTGGAAGGTAAAATCCGCTTTATCTTAGTTTATTTTCTGGGAGGAATCCTTGCAAGCATAGCCTCTTTGTCTTATAATATGTTTATGGAAATGAAATCGTCTCTCTGGGGCTTCTAGGTGCTATTTGTCGCCCTCATAGGGGCTTCTGTGGCAACTGTGGTAAAATGCAGGATGTTTAGAACGGTTTTCTAAAAGACAAATGATATTATTTTGCCTTATTCAGTCTTTTATGCAGGATTTAGAAGCACGAGTACTGGACAATATCGCCCATCTTGGCGGCTTTGTAGTCAGCTTTTTTGATAGGTCTTGTAATATCTGAAAAACTCAGGCAAACAGGAAGCGTATCTGGAATGAATCATTAATATTTATTATGGTGGAGCGTGGGCTTATAGAAGATCCTACTATCTATGTATGTGACAAGATAACTGAAGTACTAAATGAACTTAGGGTACAGGTTAAGCGTTACAATCTCTATGAAGAGAAAAACAGCATAAGCATGCTCCCAAAGACTCTTAAAGAAGCCGATGGAATTATACTGGCTTCAAGCCTTGAATGGCTCGAATAGGCGGTTATATGCTCCAATTCCTGGATGCTTGTGGCTATACGGAGATAAGTCTAAAATCTCATCCATGTTTATGGATGCCTGTGGTTACTTCCACTGCCTTTGGCGAGGACGAATCTTACCTAAGCCTCATTAGAGCGTGGAAAATGACTTGGTGGCAAGACCTGTCAGGGCATTAGCCTCTTATGTGGAAGACCATACAGAATTTGAGCTAAACGGACTGTATACCAGAAGAATAGAGAGGGCATGGCTGAAGACCTTACAGGGGCAATCAATCAGAATCTCTACCGTCTCCGCTCCAAGCGAGTTGACTATACGCAGCAATACTGTAGTTGGAAGCAATCTTCCACTCACCCCTCAAGAGAGCGAGCAGCTTTCTGTATATGTGTCTGATGATAATTATGTGAAGAAGCAGAAAAGAAGATATAGAGGAGCTTTCTCAGATGTTTTGCAGGAAAATGCTTGGAAATGAAGCGTACTGAGGGTAACGACAAGATTAAGCAGTTTAGAAATCATTTTAGAGTATCAAAAGGACTTCAAGCAACCTACTCTATAGAGCTGTCTGACCAGTCCCGCACTGTGATAGTAGAAGTAAATCTCAAAATGAGCTAAAAATGCTACTACGGAGAACTTGAAAATACTGATGTTGCTTCAAGGACAACCAGCGAGGGTGCTTGACAATATAATTGCAGGAAAGATTACGCTCCAAAGGGCATTTATGTCAGGAGATTTGGCGGCTAAGGGCAATTTTAAGACACTTAGGATGTCTGATACTATATTCCAGTTTCAGAAAGAACAATAAAAGATTGAGAGGATGATATTATGAAGGATGAGAATTGCATTTTTGTAAACTTGCGAATGGTGACATCCCTGCAGTCTACCGTATATGAGGATGAGTATTTAAGGGCAATAATGGATGCTGCCCCGCCAACAAGGGACATATCATTATCTTACCTAAGTCTCACGCCGCGATGCATCTATGAGCTTGAAGAGGAATATGTAAGATGGCTTTTGTGCTTGCAAAAGAAACTGGCTGGCACCTAAAAAGCTCACCAAACTGTGACTGGAGTAACATCCTTCAAAACAATGAAGAAGCCGCAGGACAGACAGTATTTCACTCGATGTGCACGTAATCACGCTTTAATAAAGACAACTGCACTTTGGTCTGGAAGCCTGATTCCTACAAGGATGGTGAGGCTAATGAAAATCGCTAAGAAGATTGGAGAGTTATGTGAGTTTTAATTACAACAAATATATCCACCGCAGTGTGATTAACCGACAATTTTTAGCATATTTATGGAGGAATTTCCTCTCATTACAAAACAGTTGTTATGGTGCTTAGAATAAGATATTCCAGAGGCTTTCACAGCAACCGTTTTTCTATCTAGAAGTGCATTTATATAGCTGTTTATCTGATTTAGTCAGTTTTATTATCAGGATTAACCATTCAGTTATATTATGCTTATTTAGTCAGCTTATTATTGGGACTATCCAATCAGTTATATTATGCTTACTTTAGTCAGTTTATTATCAGTCTGATTTTGATCAGTTTCTTGATAAGCTCCATTATTATATTTATCGCATCCTTTGAGGGCTGTTTTTCATATTGTCTATGTATTCCTGTCTGTTCTCATAGGTTCTAAGTATGATATCAAGCAGTCCTTCCTCAGTGATATCCTCTTCATATAGGACCTCTGAAAAGCCCTGCTTCTAAAAGGAATCTGCGTTTAGTATCTGGTCTCCCTGCTTGCCTTAGCAGACAGCGGTATGAGTACATTGGGTATCCTTAGGGCTAAAAGCTCACAGATAGCGTTGGCTCCTGCTCTTGAAAGCGCAAGGTCTGTAATCTTAAATATATCCTCATTTCTTCGCTCACATATTCAAACTGTACATAGCCTTTTACATTCTTATACTCCTCTTTAGCCTTACCTTTGCCACATAGGTGAACTACATCAAATCTTTCGGTGTCTTTAGGGTAGAATATCTCTAACTGCATCATTTACTGCGTAGCACCTAAGCTCTACAACCAGAAGTAGCTGGCTTTTCTCGCTAAATCCACGAATTTAAGTCCCTTTCCTTGTCCCCCTCAAAGAGTTCCTGTCTGATTGGGGTACCTGACAGTATCCCCTTTTTCTTAGGCAGCTTTTCTAAGGCTTCAGGAAAGTTTGCAAGCACATAGTCCGCCTTTGGGATACAAAGCCTGTTGGCAAGCCCCGAGACGTATGTGATCTGTGGATGATAGTCGGTATCTTACAGGTCTTAGCTGCAAATACCACAGGAACCGTTACAAAGCCTCCTTTTGAAAAGACAACATCAGGCTTAAGTCTCTTAAGTATTTTAAGAGATTCACCATAACCCTTTAGCACCCTTAGTGGATCTGTAAGGTTCTTAACACTCTTATATCTTCTAAGCTTTCTGATGAAATACCCATGTAGTTGATGCCAAGACTCTCAATCATAGTCCTTTCCATACCAGTCATAGGTGCCTATAGTGAATCTCATAGCCTTCTTTTTGAGTGCAGGGACAAGTGCTATATTGAGGGTTACGATGACCAGCAGTTCCACCTCCGGTCAGTACTATCTTCCTCATTTCATACCTCCAAAGCTCTGATTCTATAATCTTCGTATAACAGCTTTCAACTCTATATTAAGAAATTGTAGTATTCTAGCTTCCAATGTTTTACTTTGTATTACTGTTTTTGTTGACTATTTGAATCAAGTATATAGCTTTTGCGGGTATAAAATACAAGCTAGACAAGGTATTTAATTTCTACATCTCTTCCTTGATATAACAACTGAGGTCTCCTTTATTCATCCTCATCTTCCAAAAGGCACTAGCCTTTATTCCATTGAGGAATAGTTCCGTTGGTGGAATTGAGGTCATCAGCTACAGCTCCTCCTCTCCTTGTCTCATCTGCGTGAAATCTGCTCACTGTACTGTCTTCTATGGTATGATGAGTGTTTTCTTCAGCTTTTTCCTATAAAGAATGGAAATTCTGTAAGCAGGATGTTCTCTCGCTTGAATCATCAGACTTTTAGACAGTAGACGCCATTTCTTACTATGCTCGTAGAAGTGTAGTAGCCTCACTCACCCTCCTTAACGACCTGCTTTGAGGTCCAACCTCCTTCATTGTAGGTTATCTCATCCCTCCACTCGTTTGAAGCTCCACTATAGCTTCTCAGGCTTACTTCCTATGTCTGCACTTAGATAATCCCATACCTCTTAAGCTTAGATTTAACAGCCGTAGCTTTTGTCAGTCACCGGGCTCGCTTCTTAAAATATGCTGAGCTCTTGCTTTTAGGAGTCTCTGTCACTTTTTCCCTTAATATTCTTCTTATCCTCCCCTTTTCCTATATCTCTAGCCATACTATCCGCACCTGCCATTATATCTCGAGCAGACATCCTCTTTAGAAGAACCTATACCAGCTTCCTTGCCTCCTGAGTACATCTATAAGTCTTCTCTTATCAATTTCATCTATACCAACTTGATATTTACCTGTAAAAGCCGGCCTCTCCATCGGTATCTTCTGCTTGATTTCTTCCTTATGTCCTTGTTGGTTCTTTTCATTTCTCAAGTCTACTAAGCCTCTTAGCCTGCACACAAGGCTCTCAGTGCAGTGCGAAAGTATCTTCAGCTTTTTCTTTAATTCTATATAAGCTACTTCCGGCAGCTTCCCACTGAGCAGTCACTACCTTTGGGCGGCTTGATAGAGTGAATATATCATCTTTACAGCCCTGTCATCCTTGTAATCAACCCTATCAAGGAGGCTCTCAAACAGTCTCCAAAATCTGCTGTTTCCTCCTGCATATATATCCAGTAAAATTCATCTCTTATTTAGATTTCATAGATATAAGATTCATTCCGTAACCAGCCTGTCAAAAGGCAGGAAATTCTTCCATGCTCTTTTGATATCCTGATTAAGGAGCGTAAAAAGGCCTCAAGCCTTTCAGCAGTAAACTTATTCATCCAAAGCCTGACTTATAGGTATAAGTCGTCTCATATTGTAACAAATATAATTTTCAAGATTCAGACTCTTAAACCTTGCAGGACAAAGGCAGGTATATCATTATGAGAAAAACATTCCACAATATAGTCTACCCGCAGACTGACTCTCGATTTGAGGTACTCTTCCCTCTTGAACATAGCTAAACTCTCCATCCTACAAAATCTACCTCCATATATACATAATGACACGAATATGTTTTATCGTATCTAAGTCCTTGCAAAACTGATGACTGATAAGTATTTCTCACCATTTTGCAAATACTATTCTTCTCACTAAGGCTTCTCAAGCGCACCTATTCTCCTCACATAAACTCTCCGGGCACGCATTCCTTATATTCTTCCTTAAAGCTCCCAGATGTTAAATCTTGACAAGAGATATCTAGATACAAAGGGAAA
>BNJT01002840.1_pt1 | contig 36887 bp, 63 predicted proteins | sample 8540491 | NCBI WGS metagenome assembly BNJT01 (sample SAMD00202455, study PRJDB9452) | human saliva metagenome | host: Homo sapiens | reverse complement strand
TGATTCAATAAATAATAATGGATATCCTGTTTCATTAAAAAGTTACCATAAAAATATTTTTCACCATTTTTCGTATATATAAGTGAAGAGATGATTACAAGTGACAAGGCATTCGTAGTCATCTTCAAATAACTATAGAAGTGGTAAAAATGAAAGAACGTATTAAAAGATGCAAGACCGATGATGGATTTAATGGCAAAGAAAAATTTTTCAGTAATCCTGAAATAACAGCACAGTTTATAAGTGATATCCTAGATTTACCTGTCCACCATGTAAAAATACTGGACTGGAACCCAAATACATGACCATCAATTTGAAGATATAAAGACATATGTCACCAGTATTGATGTATTAGCCGAATTAAAATGATGGAACACAAGTGATTATTGAAATTCAAGTAGCCTATCAATTTGACTTTATTAAGCGTTTATGGTTATATCTATGTAATCAAAGTGACTAAAAATGCAGATGAACATAAAAAGATGGCGTAGAGACCCTATAAACTCGCCGAAGAATTGTTACCTGTCTACACCATCGCCATCACTCAAAAAGATATTTTAAAGACGATAAAATGGTTCATGTATACTGCTTCAAAGAAAAACACAAACTGATGAATTGAAAGTCTCATTTTTAAAGGGTTTATAGAAGAACAAGACTTAGCTTTAATGGCATTTTTAGAATTAGAGAAGTATAATAAAGATAAGATACAAGAGATACAAGAAAGTGCGTTGGATTGAATTTTTGAAATCAACCCTATACACAAAAACCAGAAAGATATTAGAACAAGCTGATCGTATTGTGCAGGCCGAAAATACTGGACCAGGGAGGAAAGAAAATGTATGATGAAAGACAAAGATATCTCCAAGCTTATTCAAGCTTTTTAGCGACTGTAGAAAAGAAAAGAAAGATGCAAGAATGCAAGGGTTAGCAGAAGGAAAGAGCAGAGGGAATAGCAGAAGGAATCGAAAAAGGAAAAGTACACGGTATCGAAACTATGGAAAGAAAATGATGATTATCAATTTAATTAAAGATGGTCTTCTCTCGAAAGAAGAAGGGTTTGCAAAACGATTAAGCATTTCTTTAATAGAATTAGACGAATGTTTGTCTGCTGACGAATAGTAGAATAATAATTTTTCAAGACGGCTTCGGTCGTCTGATACTAAAGCTGCATGAGTGTATTTTAAAAATTTATAGATTAATTTATAAACTTTTTAAAAAATTCTGACAAATGATATTTTCATTTGATACAATAAGGGGTACATTATGTTTTTGAAAGGGAGAATTGAAATGGCAATTATTGGTGTTGGAATGGATGCAATTGAATTATCACGTATTGAAAAATTGTAGTACAAGATTCATCCTTCATTCAACGAGTATTAACTCAATGGAATAGTGCTGTGTATGAAACTTTAGGGATGAAAAAGAAAAAGTTGAATACTTAGCTGGAAGATTCGCAGCAAAAAGAAAGCTTATTCTAAAGCGTTAGGGCACTGGAATAGGGAAAGCAGTGTCGTTTCAAGAGATTGAAATTCTAAATGCTGAGACTGGACAACCAGTATTAACTGCTCCGCACCATTATCAAAAACATATCAGTATTACGCATACAAACCATGATGCGTATGCTGTCGTTATATTAGAAGAGACTCCCAAAAAATATAGAAGAAGGAAAGTGAAGATATGTTTCCTGCAATTCATAGGAATACACGTGTAATCATTCATTTAAATGTAATTAAACAAAATATTAAAGCTGTTAAAGATCATTATCCCAATACAGATATTTTTGCCGTAGTAAAAGCGCAAATGCTTATGGACATGGAATGATAGAAGTGGCTAAAGCGGCTCATGAAGAAAGAGTTGCGGGATTTTGTGTCGCATTATTGGATGAAGCGATTCAATTAAGACAAGAAGGATTCAAAGAACTGATTCTAATATTAGGAATTAGCCGATTAGTAAGATGTACCAATCCTCTGTGACTATCGTATATCTACTAGCAGTGAGCTCCTTAGATTGGTTAGAAAAAGCACAGACTCTAATTTCAGATGGAAAGCAACTAATTGTGCACCTAGCAATTGATACAGGGATGGGAAGAATTGGAGTTCGTACACCAGAACAAGTTCAAGAAATAGAACAATTTCTAAAAAGCACAGCATTCGCAATTTATTTTTGAAGGTATCTTTACTCATTTTTGCGACTGCTGATGAAGCGAGATACGAGTCAGTTTGAACGCAATTGATAGCTTTCAACGAGTGTGTGGAAGCTTTAGAACATCGTCCAACTTATGTTCATTGTTCAAATTCAGCTGCGGCGATTTGGCATGAGGGATTAACAACTAATGTCATTCGCTGGGGAGTGGCTTGTATGGATTAAATCCTTCTAATGGCGGGGTTAAGACTTCCTGATACATTACAATTAGAAGAAGCATTAACTTGGGAAAGCGGAGATTGTTTTGTAAAACAATTACATGCAGGGACACGATTAGTTATGGTGCTACCTATATTTGTAGTGAAGATGAATGGATTGCCACATTACTGAGTAGGATATGCAGATGAGCTATCTTCGTGCTTATGCTCCTGGTGAAGTCATTGTTTCAGGAGTAAGATGTCCGATTGTTGGACGAGTTTGTATGGATCAATGTATGATTCGTCTTCCTTATGAAATGCCTGTTGGAACAAAGGTAACTTTAATAGGAAAAATGGCAATGGAGTGCATTACTGCGAAGAATTGTCTCATAGAAGCCACACGATTTCATATGAATCACTTTGTTTGAATTAGTGATCGTGTGCCAAGAAGTTATAAATCATGATTAGAGAAGGATAAATGGTAAAAAGAGGAGAAGTATATTTAGCGGACTTATCTCCTGTAGTAGGAAGTGAACAGGGAGGAAAAACGTCCCTGTTCTAATTGTTCAAAAATGATGTTGGGAATCATTTTAGTACGACGATGTAATTGTCGCTGCCATTACGGCAAAACATGAAAAAGCGAATTTACCAACGCATATTGAAATTCAAAAAGATCAATTTCAATTTAGTAAAGGAGATCTACTGTATTATTAGAACAAGTTCGTACCATTGATAAAGTGCGATTAATTGAAAAAATAACAGAAGTTGATGATGCCTTTATGGAAAAAGTAAATGAAGGACTCAGAATTAGTTTTTGGAATTTAAAAAGTATAGATGAAAAATGACGGAATAAGAAAGCAAATTCTTATTCCGTATTTTTCATCTAAATTTTTCAATGTCATATTCAGGTCATATTTCTCTTTTATAGTAGAGACAAATATTAAAAATAAAGGAGAAATATACATGAAATTTCTGTATGGAATGAAATTAAATATCAACCGAAAAATTTATTTTTAATCGAGAGGTATTGATAGTTATTATGATGTTTATGGTCATCTTTTTATCTGGATTAACGAATGGTTTAAGCAGAATTAATACGGCACAAATTGAAAACTTTGGAGAAGTACAATACATTCTGTCCAAAGATTCTGAAGGAGTAATTCCTTTTTCAAATTTTACGAGTCAAAATGTAACAGAAATTGAAGTATTAGCATTGGAAGATTCATTTGGATTAGTGATTCAACGTTCATCTCTTACAAAAGAGGGAGAGGATAGTACACAAGATGTCACATTTTTGCAATGGATCATTTAAATAAAGTTGTTGGTAAAGTAGAAACGATGGATTACTCATTAGAAAAATTAGGAAATCAAGAAGTAATCTTAGATGATTCTTATAAAGGAAAAGAGCATTGCAGTAGGAGATATCATTCAAGATAAAGCTTCAAAAAGAAAAATTTAACAGTAGTAGCCTTTGCAAAAATGCAAAAATATGGACATAGTACGATTGGCTTTGTTAGTTCAGAAACATACGAATCAATGCGTCATGATCCAACTTATACTTGGAAACCACAAACGATTATAACGAGTCAAGCGGTGGACGCTGATAAGTTGTCCACTGAGCTAATGGTACTTCAAACCAAAACAATTAATTAAGAAAATCCTGGATATACAGCTGAAAAATATGACACTAACGATGATTACATGGGTATTACTAGTAGCGTCTTCAGCTATTTTAGGAGTATTTTTCTACATTTTAACATTGCAAAATTACAACAATTTGGCGTGTTAAAAGCTATTGGAATGTCAATGAAAAATAACAGCCATTCAATTATCTCAAATTAGTATTTTATCAGTGATTGGAGTCGGAATAGGATTGTTATCAGCGTATGTAATGGCATTAGGACTTCCAAAGTGCAATGCCATTTTATATGACATTAAAAGGGAATATTACGATTGCAGGAAGCTTTATTCTTATCTCTATCTTATGTGGAGCATTATCTATTTTTAAAAATTAAACAAATGAGACCCAATTGAAGTCATTGGTGGAAAGGGTGAATAAAATGTCAGTTATTGAATTAAAAATATTACCAAATCATTTATGGACGGAATGCAAAAAGAGAAATTCTTCATGATTTGAATTTAACAGTGAATAAGGGGAATTTGTTGCGATTGTAGAGGCCTTCAGGTTCAGGAAAAATCAACGTTTTTATCGATTGCTGGATTATTATTATCTTCTGATTCAGGAGAAATCCGTATAGCAGATCAAAAATTTAACAAATGTTACGCAAAGTGAATGGACTAAGAAGCGTTTAGAATTATTAGGATTTATTTTCCAAGATCATCAATTGTTGTCTTATATGACAGTCGGAGACCAATTAGAAGAGGGTGTCTAAAATTAAAAGGACAAAAAGATGCTGCTAAACGTAAAGAAGAAGTTCAGACACTATTAAAAGAATTAGGAGTAGAGGTTGTTATCATTTATACCCAAATCAAATTTCTGGTGGGCAAAACAAAGAGTTGCCATTGCACGAGCATTTATTGGAAATCCGCAATTGATTTTAGCAGATGAACCAACGGCAAGTTTGGATCCGGAAAAGCAGAGGAAAGTGCACAATTAATTCAAAGAGAAGTAAAAGAAAAACAAAAAGAGTGCTATTATGGTCACTCATGACCAGTTCTGTATTAGAATATGTGGACACTGTCTATGAATTAGGAAGTTTAGTTCGCCTGTAAGAAATATGCTATAATGTTCCTAAAAAGGAGGAACTATGTTTAGTATATTAGTTTGTGAAGATGATTTTGCGATTAAAACAATGATTTCAACTAAAATTAAAAGCAAGAAAATTACTCAGTCCATACCGTCCAAAAATGGACAAGAAGCTTTAAACTTGATGGAAAAACAGCAGATTGATTTGAAGTTGTCAGATATTATGCAGTGCCTGAAATGGATGTATTATGAATCTCGTTCAAACATTGCGAGAAACGAAGTATACACTTGCCTATTTTGAAATGATAACAGCAAAATCTCAATTAGGAATCGCTAGAAGCAGCTTTTAAATTAGGGGTGGACGATTATAGGTGAAGCCTCTACGATTGGAAGAACTCGTCTTTAAGAGTAAAAGCATTACTGAGAAGATCTCAACTAGAAGCAGATAGCGCTGACTTTTTACTAACACCTCGATTAGATTACAATGCCTTAACAATGACGGATGACAACAGGAGAACAAGTACAAATTCCCCAAAAGAATTTTTCTTTGTTATATAAATTATTAAGTCATCCAGAAAAATCTTTATACGATTAGATTTGTTAGATGACATATGGAAATGGAAAGAAGATTATGATGAGCGTTTAGTTGATGTTTGTATTAAAAAGACTGCGTCAAAAACTTAAAGCAAATGAAGATTTTTGATATCATAACCGTTAGAGGCTTAGGATATAAAGGAACAAATGAAACATGAATAAACAAAAGAAATTTCAAATTTCACTTGAAAATATTTTTCCCGCTTATTTTTATGATATTGATAGCAACAAGTTTGATTGGAGTAGCAGTCATATTTTTCCTGAAAAATCTTTTAAAAATTGGAAACAAGTTTAACAATTTGGTTACTGATTTTTAGTGGAATAATTATTGTTATTGGCAGTTTAGTGATGTGGTGGGGCCCGTTCATTTAACACGTCCCATTTCTGATTTGAATGAATCAGTTAAAGCAATTTCTAAAGGGAATTATAATCATAAAATCCATCGTAGAAAATATCCAAAAGATACTGCAAAAATATCATAATGAAATTGACCAATTAGCTCAAAAATATCAATCAGATGGCTGAAGATTTAAAGAAGAGTAGTCAACACCGTGCTGATTTTTATAGTGAATTTCTCCCATGAATTAAAAACCCCATTGCAGCATTAGTAGGCGTTAGTGATTTGTTAGCCGATGAAAAATTGGATGAAGCTACAAGGAGGGACTTAACGCATATTTTACAATCGGAAAGTATGCGATTGAGCCGTTTTGATGTGATGATATTGTGACACTTACCAAAATGGAAAAAGACTTTTCACCGCAGAAAACACGAGTACAATTGGATGAACAAATTGACATGCAGTTATTTTGATGACAGAAAAATGGAAAGAAAAAGATATTCACCTAACTTTTTCAAGCAAACTCGTCTATTGTCAAACGGATCCAGACTTGATGATGCAAGTTTGGACAAATTTAATTGATAATGCCATTAAATATTCTGGAGATACGGTTGAATTAATTATTACGATTCTTGAAGAAAATGGGCACATAAAAGATTCTAGATAGAAGACAAGGGAATTGACTTCGCCTGAAGCATCAACGACATATCTTTGAACAATTTTTGACCAAGCAGAACAGTCTCGTGTTCAAGAAGGAAATGGATTAGGGCTTGCGATTGTTCAACCATTGTACATTGTCTACAAGGAGAAATTTCCAGTAGAAAGTGAACTGGAAAAGGAAGCGTATTTGAAAATTCTATTACCGATGAGGAGATAAATCATTGTAAAATTGAAACTCAACTGAGTTCCTGTAGAGGAGGAGTTCGTTGAATTTTTGTTTGAGATAGACTCGATAAGCAGAATAAAGGATTTTGATTGCTGAAAATAAGTATTTCATACTATAGTTTGAAACAAGAGAATATAAGAAAAAGAGGGATTTAATATGAGTCAATTATATGTGTACTGCAAATCGAAAGTAAAACAAGGAATTGAATCATTAGAAGTAGCTACTACCAATGGAGAAGGATTATTACTGTTTTGATTCTTACAAAGCATTAGCACATTTTATTTCAGAATATTGCTTCTCCGAAAGAAGATGAATGGAAGAGCACATTGCCATTTGAAAGAGAATTTGAAATTTGGAAAGAAAGCTTGAAGCGACCATTTTGAATTTAGATTATGACTTATTTATCGCAAAGCTATCTGAATACGATTATCAAACAATCCATGAAGAGTATAAGGATGAGTTACAGATTGAGTATTGTGAGTGAAGAAGAGTTGTAAGATTTTGGGATGGTAAGATAAAATTCAGCGAAGGTGAGGGATATACGGTATGATAGTATCAATTTAGTCTTTAGCAAAAGAAGAAGAACAATTATTCAAAAACTATGCCGAATTTAGTGGGTTAGAGCTATCCATTTTATTTAAACGAGTATCATTAGAAAGAATGAATTAGAGTATGAGTTGAAGATGATTGCTGACATGAAAAGAAAAAGCAAATGGTACGGTGAAAGCTGCATGATGTCGAAGAAGTTATGGATGAATTAGGGGGAGATTTAGTTAAGGAAGATTACTCTTTTTCTTAATCACGTTAAACAGCGACCTCGTGACGCTTATTTTTCCAATTGCGTTTCATTCCTTTCTTTTGATATAATTTTTAATAGGAACGAGGAAGGGCGAATCACCCTCACATCGAGAACAACTATAGCAGTTTTTATTAGTTCCATTTATCATCACGATAGTCGTAATTGCAGTTGCTACTATACTAAACTTTGCGATAGAACAATTGAACTTTTTCTGTTTTGTAAGGTAGTAAAATTGGGTTGTTCTGACAAATCCTGTTGGTGAGGAAAATCACCGACAGGATTTTATATGGAAAAGAGAAACCAGATTATGATTAAGCTTTGATGGGCTTGAAAGAGTAATACTCTTCATAAGAGAAGTAGACAAAATATGTCTACTAGTGATTAGTAATATCATAAAATGTATTTTTCTTCAATTGTATTCACCTTTCATCATGTTATAATTCTTTTCAACGGCAATTATTAAATTAATACGTTTGTCAGAAAGTTGGCTTTTTCTTTTGACTCTAATCTGTTGAGCCATTTGAAAAAGTTCTTGATCAGTGATGAATACTTAACAATCATGCTCAGCTATCTAACTGCTGGTCATGATTGTTTTAGATTGAGTTAAAGTCTATATCCAAAAACAGCGATAACTAAAGCTTAAGTCTGTATAGAATAGCCTTTATAGAATACATAGATTGAGTTTAAGTGATAGATCAAGAGTATAGAAGGTATTGAGGGGAATTACTAGTATGGAATTTTATTCTACAAAGTCCCATGTCGAAGCTTTATAATAAATTGAGAGTCACTCTGGAATTGAATAGTACTAAAGCAAATTCTGAAGTTAGAGGCGCTGATGGGACTCTTTTCCACTTCGTTTCTACGTTTCAGGAGGATAATGAACTTATTGGACTAGGAAGAGTCGTAGGTGATGGAGGAATTACCTTTGTTGTGTCTGATATCATGGTGGATAAAAGCTCAGAGACGTGGAGGTGCCAATGAAAATGATGGGAATCATTGATCAATGGTTTGATGAAAATACACACATGAGGAGTAGTTTTATTACTTTAGTAGCTAAAGTCCCGGCTGATAAACTTTATCTTAAACATCATTTTGTTATCTTCCAGAAAATCGAGGTTGGGATGATTAGAGATAAAGATTAATGAATTAAGAATATAAACTCTAATTTTAAAAAGGAAGGAGATAAGGATATCAATGAAGAAACTCGTACGATTGAAAAAGTAAATTAATAGCAACGGCTTTGAATGGCGATTTAACCTCTAGAAGAAAAAGCACAACATTAGAATTTCTTAAAGATGATTATGAAATGGAGAGTTTTTGAAAATGACATTTTCATGATATTTATATAGCGGTATTAGATAATTTAGGAATTGAAGAATATACCGAGATGATGAATTAATCAAACACTTAGCTCGAGTATTTTTAATACTAAATTTCATCAAGTACTTAACAATCGTTAGGTGTTTTTATTGGCATCGAAATTTTAACAAAAGAGTGCTACTAAAAATAGCACTGTTTTCAAATTTGTTCCAAAAATGTTCCGTGTTCCGTGAAATCGATGAGACAAGAAAAATAGAAAATATTGATTTAACAACGTTTTTGCAGTGTCAGGAAACGTTAGGAAATACAAAAATGCCCCTACATGGATTTGGAAAGAATTTTCATACTGATGAGTAATTGAAAATATTGAGAGAATATAGGTGATTTTGAAATGTCTTTTAGGTATTTTCAATGTCATGAATTTAAAAATGGGGGCAAAAGTGGGGCAAAATTGAGTGATCTCACTCAAAGGTTCTTGAGCATGAACTTATCTGCTGAATTTGACTATGCACCATGGAATCAAAGTGGCTGGACCAAGTGCTCTTTTAAAATATTTTAGAAAGTATAAATACCTTGGTTTTGAACCTCAAGATGAAAAGAGAACGGCTCTATAATTTCTGTAGTGAGGTAAAACCACCGTAGAGATTATGAGAGCTTTTTGACACCCAGGCCTCTGAACTGAAAATTAAATCAATAATAAGTTATTGAAGGTACCACACACAACCAATAGTTTCAAGCAAAGAAAATTTGATAGTAATTTACTTATATCCTCCATTGCCAGTTATTTAAAGCCGGTAAGAATAATCTGCCCACTCATAGGGTTAATTGACACATCCTCATGGATTAGTTTTCCTCTATCTTTTCTCCTAATACTCCACAATATGAAACTTTCTTTCGGAAAAATCTCAAACATAATTTGGATATTAGGATTAGACTGATAGCAACCATTGCTGTATAACGTACTACTCCTGCTTGAGTTAAAGAGAGTAGCTGATGAGGATTCCCGTTCCATTAATTTATTTTGAATAAACCACCCAAACACTGAAACTCCTGCTTTCCCTGCTGATGGTGCAAACATATCCGTGCTTTTACCAAGCTTAATTGCTTGAAGGACGTCATGAACAGTTTTGCAACAGCTTGTCTTTCAACACTGCCCGTGGTGAGAGTATTATCATTGTTGAGTGATAGTAAATTCGGCCCGTAAAAGTTAACAAACTATTTTAGGACTAGCCTTTAAAAGCAATTTCACTTTTTGATAAAGAATACCCTAAAGTTCTTTCAATCTCATTTTGGGTGAGAAACAGCTAGCTGATAAAACCGAGATGATTTGTGACCGTTGACATAGTAGTTCACCACCTTTTTAATGTATTAAAAGCTCAATAAAAGAAATGGTAGAAATTCAGCGTAGGAACCATGTGTAATGAGCTGTGTTGGCTCACATAAATAACGAGGTACAGCTTTAGTTGTCGTTAATAAGTTAGCATATCCTTTAAAATTTGTAAATGTCTGGACACACTTGAATTACTCATTAATAAAATCGAATCACCAAGATTGTGTCAGCACTTGGTTTATCGACAAACATAATTCATAATTTGTGAAACGGACAGGGTCACTCAAAGCTTTAAAATAGCAACCAAATTTTCCGGTGTGGAATTACATAGTAACTTGGCTGTTCTGTAATATCGTGGGTAATAGCAGTTCCTTGGGTTGAAAGATTCAACAAACAGATGAGGCCAAATAAAATAACTTGGTAATAACACTTAATAGAATCACTATCTTGCAGTTGGATTTCTTGCAGAGCGTTTAATAATGATGACCAGCCAGTCCTTTCTCCAATGAATGCGGTCAATTTGCAAATGATTAAAGCATTTCTTCAAAACCATTTTCCCTTAAAAAGAAGCTTGATGATGGATTTCTGTTAAGAGCTTTCGTTGACCACCTTTTACTTTTCCAAGTTTCATCAAATATTTCTGCGGTACCAATCAACAAAAGAGAAAAAGATGTTGATAAACACCAGAGGCAGCATTCTTCCTCAAGAATCTATAAGTAACTCAATATCCCTCTATTCAAAGATCCTTCCATCTCTAATCCTTTTTGCTAATGTTGGACGAAGGAGTTTTCTCTGTCACTGACACTTTCTCTAAATGCTCAATTAAATTGAATAGTTGGGAGCTCATCAAAGAAATTTCTTTAAATTTTGTATCTCTTCTTCAATCGTTGTCGCATGATGGCGAAAAATTACAAAGTAAAATAGGAGAAACACCAAGTTCATAAAGTTGAAAATAGTGAAGCTTCTCATAGAAACTCATTTGTCAATCTATCTTGTATCCTCAAATGACCCAATCAATATTTGTGTGTACCATGATGACGCGGGTCCAATAAGACATGTAAGCTTTCTAAACAGTTCATTTAAGGGTGAGTACACAAATTGTATCCTTTGTGTTACATGTTTTCATCCGTTTGTCAGAGCATAGTTACTAAATTGAACTGCAAGAGTCAGTGTGCATGCTCCTTCTAAACGATTCGATATTTTTAGAATCGATTGATTAAATTTTATTTCATTGTATCATAGTTTATACTAGAAAGAGAGTAAGCAGATTATGATACACGATACTAAACATTTAATTTACACAGTTAAACCCAAGGAGGAAATTTTATGAGTAGACGGTTGCAGGATTTACTAATAACAGTTATCGCAGGTATACTGTGAATTATTGTCAACTTTAGATACTGGTATTATCAATGTAGCACTATCTTTCCTAAAAGAGCAATTCCATACAACAGCTAATACTGCAGCTTTTACAATAACTGGATTAACTGCACTGGCATTGGCAATATTCATACTTCCTCTAGGTATTTTTAGTGACAAATTGCGCAACCAAAATTTCTTTACTTAGAGATTCGTTCTTTTTGGACTTAGCTCGCTTTTTGTGGGTTTGCTAATAATATTGGTTGGCTTACTCGCTGGACGAGTAATTCAAGGAATTGCAGCTGCCTTGCACGCTACTTCTGCAGCTTTTGATTACAACATTAGTATCAGAAGAACATAGCCTCTCATTAGTATTTTAGGAGTTATGATAGGTTTGGGTCCTGTATTAGGTCCTCTCTTAGGTGGCATATTGCTATCTTTAAATGTTGGCGATGATGTTATGTGGATAAAATGTCCTCTTTTCACTAATTATTGGTATTATTTGCAATCACATCTTCTTAACTAAAGTTTCTGAGCAGACTAACAGTCAAAAATTAGACACATCTGGAACAATTGTTAATGCAATAATCAGTTAATTTGCCTATTGTTAGGACTATCATTAAGTAAGTGAGTCATTTACAAAATAATCAGTCTTATTCTAATAATAATTAGTTTATTGATCGGTATTTTATTTTTATCGAATTGAATTTATCCATCCACTCGCCTTCAATGTTAAGGGACTTAAGGAGAATTCTAAAAGTGCACTTTCTGGCCTTTTACAGACGATTGCTTTTGGTTTTGCCTCTGCCAAGATATACTACCTCCATTTATCTTTTGAACAGTTTATATCATTTAGGAGTGGGTACATGGATTTTCTTGTTTTTGGGAGCTCCAGCTGGATTGAGTTATCTTTTCACGAGTATCAGGAGAAATTGAACGATGGGAGTGGCTACTTATAACTTTAGCCGCTTAGAGTTTGGGTATATGTACCTGTCTTTAATTTTCTTGAAGTATTTCTTAACCCCAAATGGTCTTGCTCTGTTTCTAACTTTTGGACTTTTTATTTATGAGTTGGTGGTGGCTACTTTTCAGCCTGCACATCGCCAGTATTATGCAGCCAGTCCCATGGAAATCGCAAGGAAGCTTACGGGAGCTTACAAACGAATGGTACAAAATATTGCCATCGGCTGTGGTTCAGCAGTTGGTTCCAACCTGTCTCAAATCTTTTGGCCAAACAACCCATGTAGTGTAGCTACTCGAGTTGGATTAGAATTACATTAGTGTTAGTTATTATGAGTTTAAAAGACATGATTTTCAAAACATAATAATTAACTATAAAAAGAGTCTGCTGGGACAAAAGATTTTGATTTTAGGAAATTCTTTATTATAAATTTTAAAATCGATGAGATTGGACTTTTGTCGGCCAACACTAATGAAACGACGGCAAATAATCAATAATTAATGAGACTGCCCGCAAAACTCCTTGATTCTAATTTTTAGATCCAAAGGATATTTTCATTTCATATAACAGACTTTAAATTATCTTAAAACGTACTTATACCATCTTTATCTTGAAAAATATGTTGCATTATTATGGCATTTATGGTTTGAATTGGTTTTTAAGATGTTTCTCTTGTGAGGATACTCTAAAAGATTACTTTCTATTAATCTACTAAATCTTTGTTTTCAATTAAGAGTTCTAGTGGAGATTTTTCTTTTGCTACAATAAACCAGGTTCATATTGGGTATGAAATGTTCTTTTCTGAGAAGTTGGATCAATATACAACTCTTCTCCATCTTCTGTGTATAGTTGGTCATGCCCTCGGAAATAGATAGAGTAAATCTTCAAGTGCCGTCCACATCAGTACATGCTGAGAAATGTTCGATGCATTTGACAGCTTTTAAAATTTCACTGATTTTATCAGAGTATTCATTCGATTCAAGAACACTCTTTCTAATTCAATCTCTTTGACTAGTTCCAAAGAAGTTGGAGTTTGGAGTCGCATCAAAATATTCTGCTATCTTATCTAAATTTGCAGGTGCAGGATAGCTGTTTTCGGTAGTCGAGAGACGGACTGTTTCACCGATTCCCAAATCTTCTGACGTTGAGCTCTGACTTACTCCCTCTATGCGTAGTCGTGCCAAATTAGGTCCATTTTTGAATAATAAAAGGTCATGATAAACTCCTGTGTTTTATTTATAACTCATAAATAAGTTATAAACTATACAAAACAGTTCATAAGTGTAGGAATAGTGAGTGAGGAGGAGGAAGTTGAGAGGCAGAAACTAGGACTTATGACTATTCGACAGCGTGAGCTAGAAATTGTGTGACAAGGACAGCGAGCCTGACGGGAGGTCAGGCGAGGAGTCCCGAAGACTGCTGTCGACAATTTCTAGCTAACAAAAAGCTGGCTATTCTAACAGCCAGCAAAAGGGATACCTATAGGACAACGTCCAAGGAGGAACGACGGAACGAGGCAAACGTTGATTTGACGGTGTTTCTGAGTCCTAAAAATCTAAAAGAAGACAATTTTGTTGTGGTTTCTATACAAGATTTAAGAAGCATTCAAGAACACGATGTGATGTGGGAGAATTAGTACAGAGAGGTTAGATGTCAGTATTGATGAGACTAACGGTTATCTGGGATACAGATACTGGTTCCCTAAGACGGATTTTTCAAAAATCGCAAACAGGGCAATAAGTACGAGGAGTTGATTCATTTGAAATATGATAATGTGTTCGAGATGATGTCTTTACTTTATTAGCAAAAAGTTTTTAATGGTATGATTCGATCATTATATGTTTTCAATTATATCCGACACCATGGAGGTGATGGTGTGATTCGGATTGATTTCAATCCTAACACTTTAAAAGGAACTGATGGAATGGAAAGTATGGAGGCAGTGATGTACTTTGCCAGATTGAATTTCGCTGACGGTACGTTTGTCTACGGTTTTGACGGCATTTGAGCATTTTCAACAGGCCTGAAATCGGTGATTGCAAACTTATAATAAAGGGTGGTGTTACCCATAAGGTCTCTCTGGTCGAGGGGGCGAATTAGAGACGAAATATTGGGGTTTCAGTGGTAGTAATGTACAGGACTAGGTTATATGACAAGAACAAAGAAATCATTGCTCACAAGTGCGAAGAGAAGCCAGATTTGGCTGTAAATCCGTTTTGGTGGAGACTGGAGTTCCAACTCAGAACCAAAGCGATTGGTGAGGAAGATGGTCCAAGATACATATGAATCGGACTTGATAATTTCGGATTTTATAGCTAGAAACATATTCGGAGTGGAGCAAAGAGCATTTACAATTATCTTTCTCAACAATCCTGAACTTTTTATCATTGGCTTTCCAAATTTAAAATCAGACAGCATCAAAAGAGAAAACAAGAGTCCGCAAACTATTGAGAGGAGAAGAAACGAACCAATTTATGGGAAGAATTAAAAGTATTAAATACGAGTCTCTAAATTAAATACAGAATTACAACTACTTGTAGGTGAGTTCTGAATTTAGAAAAATAAATAAGGAGGATAATCTATGGATAATAATTTAATGGGGTAACAAAAGAATTAATTGAAATGGGCTGTCGCCCTCAGCACAGCGAATGATATCATTCATCAGGCAAGAAGAATTACTTGTATCCACGAGGCTATTACATTTTAAAATCGCAAACGCGTTTGATGGTTGTTCCAAAAAGTGTTGTAAATGAGATTCTAGGAACAGAGGTGGCGTAATATGGCAAGTGTTCGTTACCGAAAGAGAGGAGATAGTAATTTATGGACCCAAGGAAATTCGCAACGAAGGAAAAGCAGTTGCTCATAATAGCGGTTTTAAAACAAAACTTTTGAAGTCAGAAGCTGAACCGAGTCTGCAAGAACTTCAAGTTTAAGGAAAAGAATTTCCTGAGAGATGTTTCTGCATGCAGATCTCATATCAAGAAGAATCGACTCGAACTAAAAATTCTACGAGTGAGAGGTCGGAAGACAGCAGAAAAATATCTTCTCCGTAAAAACACAATTGAAAGATTATTTTGGAGATAAAAGGCCACTCAAATTCGTGCGAGGTGAATACCAAAGAATTGCGAATAAGTATGGACAAACAGTTGGTAGAAATTTTCTTGGTAGATTGAATACTGAGGATTCATCAGAGCATCCAAATGGCACTGCCGACAAAGTTCTAATAGATGATTTCTACACAACATGTCGGTTATTTTCTATCCAAAGAACAACAGATGACAGAAGAGAAACACGACATACAGAAAGGGACTATCTGGACGTACTTTTAGCAGTAAAGAGAAAATTTGATTATCAGACGTTCAATTGTTCCTTTATATCCTCTATCTCTATTAAACACGTATGAGGTTTGGAGAGTTAATAGCGTTAACTTGGAATGAAGTTGATGATGAGAGGACTGCTAAAAACATATGGGAGGTTTAATACCCTTTCTCATAAATTTGTCCCTCACAGGCGAAACGTCTATTCGGATGGTACCGATAGACGAAGAATATATTAAGATAATACAACGTTCTAAAGATTCTTGAACAGGAGAAGGCTAATGAAGAGGCTAGGAACCACAGAATAGGTATAAAATGATTTTTCAGCATTATGGATATGATATTCACTTGGTACCAGACATTGCAAGAGTGTCAATAAAGCTTTGAGTAATTCTTTTAAATGAATGAGATATTTATCCAATTATCACGACAAAAGGAGCACGTCATACCTATGGGGAGCTACCTCTGGCGCACAAAGAGATTTGACCTTGGAGTTATTGCAAAATCTAGAGACATCAAGATATTTTCCCAATGTTAGTAGAAGTATAGGCGGACACAATTTTAGAGGAGAAAATTTTTGAGGAATTTAATCAAATTAGAGATGTCTGGAAAGATCGCTCATAAAAATGTGGGGCAAATGATGGGGCAAACTCAGTTAGAGACATAGCAAAAAGCCTTGTAAATCACAGCTTTTCTCAATGTTGAATGAGATGCCTCACAGGGCTCAGAACCTGTGACCCATAGATTAAGAAGTCTACTGCTCTACCAACTGAGCTAAGGGAGGCGTGATTACGTTTTAGTATAGCACTTTGAAGTTAAAATGCGAATCGTGTGGATCAAAAATACTCAAAAATAGTTATTCAGTATCGTCTATGAATGAGGTGTGCGTATGACAATCAAGGGAGTATGCCTTTTAGCGTGCTTGCTAGAAATATAAGACAGGTGACTATTTCGTCTGTTTATATTTCTAAAAGTAGGTTTAAAAGATACTCTTAAATATAGAAGAAAGGAGAATCGATATGTCCAGAGAGAGTATAGCTATGGCACAGATGCGGAAGACTCGTTACAAAGTTGAAATCGGCCAATTAGCGAAAACAAAGCAGTCGGTGCTGTCTTAGTTCGTTATGGAGACACAGTGGTGACTAACAGCAGCCGTTGCTGGCAGACAAGCTAAAGCCACAGATTTCTTCCCATTAACAGCGAACTATGAAGATGTATGCAGCAGGTAAAATTCCTGGAGGAGTTTATTAAACGTGAGAAGGACGTCCAAGTAGACATGCGACATTAACAGCTCGTCGAATTGACCGTCCAGGCCGTCCAATGTTTGCAGAAGGGTTCCGTAATGAAGTTCAAATTACAAAATACAGTAATGTCTATGGTCCAAACCGTCCACCAGAAATGGCTGCTATGTTTGGTTCAAGCTTTAAGCATTATGTATTTCAGATATTCCATTTGATGGACCAATTCATGTAGATGGTACGCGCAACGGAGAATACGTGATTAACCCTACAACTGAACAAGCTGATTGTCAGATATTGGAATTATCAGCAGCGTACTGCATGACCGCGATTAACATGGTAGAAAGTTCTGCTAAGGGAGTGAGCGAAGAAGACATGTTAGGAGCATTATTATTCGGTCACGAAGAAATTAAAATTAGTAGCTTTCAACAACAAATCAAGTTCAAGAAATTGGAAAAGAAAAATGGAAAGTAACATTGCTATCATTTGATTCAGAAATCGAAAAACAAGTAGTGAACTTATTCAGTCAAGCAATGATTAATGCAATCCAAAACAGAAGAAAATTAGCTCGTGAAGAAAATATTGAAAAAGTTAAAGAAACTGCATTAGGAACATTTTGAAGCTGTTTTGGAAGAAAATGATGAAAAGCAGCTTTATTGAAAACAAGTATCTCAATTTAGTGGATAATCTTGAGAAAGACGACGAGTACGTCGTTTAATTACAGAAGAAAAGTACGTCCTGATGGTCGTAGGAATTGACGAGGAATTCGTCCATTGTGCTTCAGAGATCGACTTATTGCCACGTGTTCACGGTTCGGGTTTAGTTTACTCGTGGGACAACCATCGCAGTAACTTTAGCTATTAGCACCTTTGGGTGGACTATCAAGTGATTGACGTTTAGGAATTGAGAAGAAGGTAAACTGATTCATCCACCACTACAATTTCCCACAATTCTCTGTAGGTTCAGTTGATTAAGTCGCTGGTAGCTCAGGTCGTCGTGAAATTGGTCTCACGGTGCTTTTAGGGAACGTGCATTGAAACAAGTGATTCGAGCTCCAGAACATTTTCCTTATACAATTCGTCTTGTATCAGCAGAGTGTTAGAATCAAATGGTTCAGCCTCTCCAAAGCAATGATTAGTGCAGAGACATTAGCCTATACTGGCAGCAGAGTGTTCCAACGAAAGCTCCTGGCGGGTATCGCGATGGGATTAATTTCTGATGGTACAAACATACAGTATCACAGATATCCAAGGGTTAGAAGACCACTTAGGAGATATGGACTTTAGTTGCTGGTACAACAACTGGTATTACAACGTGTACACAATGGATATTAAAAATCCAAGCGAAATTACAGAACAAATTTTACGTGAAGCATTAACACAAGCGAGCTCGTGTTTGAAATTTTAGAAGAAATTAACTTCTACAATTGCTGAACCTCGTAAAGGAGCAGCCCATATGCACCCTGGGATTGAAAATGATTTCTATTCTGACCCAGATACCAAAGTTGTTACTTCGGTCGTGGTGGAGAAACAATCAATAGTATTATTGATGAAACTGGCGTTAAAATTGATATCGACTGCAAGAAGGTCATGTATCAATCGCGCTTCAGCTGATGCTGGCACGATTCAACGCATGCAGAGTATTGAAAGATTTAACACGTGAAATCGAAGGCTGGACAAGTGTATGAAGGAAACTGTTCGCCGTATTAGCGATTTACGAGACTTTTGTTGAAATTGCAAAAGGAAAAGATGGATTAGTTCACATCTCTGAATTAGCGCATGAACGTGTGGCAAAGTAGAATGATGTGTGACGATTGGAGATAAAGTAAAAGTAAAGAGTTACTGAAATCGATGCTGGACAAGGTCGTATCAACTCATCTCGCATAAGCATTAATCGAGAAGCTTAACTCATTCATGAAATGAGGCTAGGACCTAGTCTCAGTATTTTCCAAGATATGAAATGTTAGTCACGAAAACGTAAATATGGTATTCTAGAATAAGAACGTATGTAGCAGTAGACAAAATACAACAAATAAGATAAGATGAGTGAACTACTGAGTTCAATTAAAATAATGGCGCTAGGAGGCGTTTCGAGAAAACGGTAAGAGTTTATATGCCGTTGAAGTAGATGAAGATATTTTCGTCTTTAGATTGTGGATTGGACTTTGTCCAGAAGACGAATTATTAGGAATTGATGTTGTGATTCCAGATTTTACTTTGGTATTTAGAAGACAAAGATCGGACGGCGGGAGTATGCAACCCATGTGGTCATGCGGATGCAGTAGGAGCTCTTCCTTATTTTCATATTCAAGCACCAGTTTTTGGGACAGAATTAACGATTGCTTTAGCAAAATATTATGTGAGATTCTTCTAAAACAAGTAAAAGGATCTCGATGATTATCATATCGTCACTGAAAATACAGAAATTGATTTTGAATCGGTGAAAACAGTGAAATCAAAACAACTCATACTATCAGATTCAGTGGCGATTGTTTTGAAAACAGCAGACAGTGAAGTATTGGTGTTTATACTGGAGACTTTAAGTTTGATCAAAAGTGCTGCTGTTGGCTATCAAAGTGATTTTGCGGCCGTATTACACGGATGTGAGGAGAGAATAATGTCTTAGCCTTATTAAGTGATTCTGTGGTGATGCAGAGAGGTTACGAGGGAAAGAATGTTGGCGATCGTAGAGATTGAAGCTGGTATCGGAATACATTTAAGAAATGCAACAGGGCGTACGCTTGTGGCCTGTGTGGCAAGTAATATGTGTTGCAGAATTCCAACAAGCTTTTTAATGCGGCTCATGAATCAGGGCGTAAGATAACAGGTGCAGAATTAGAAGAAATTGTAAATATCGTGCATTAAAATTGGAATAAATTAACGGTTCCTTCAGTAAGATTTATTCGTAACAGGCACGTGAATTAAAACGTTTGGCGTAGATGATGAAATCGTTGTGTTAGAAACAGGAAACGTAGGCGAGGAACCAATTAAAGCTTTTACACGCACAAGGGTCGTCACCGTCATGAGTGGTTACATCAAAAGGAGATTTAGTCTATGTTGCAACAACTCCTTCAACCGGCAATGGAAACAGCCATTGCTAACGTACGAAAGATATATGATTTACCGTGCGGAAGCTGAAGTCGTTGAAATGGCTGATAATGCAGAAAGCAAGCGGACATGCGACTCCAAATGATTTAAAACTAGCCGATGAATTTGATGACAATCCAACATTCTTCATTCCAGTTCAAGGAGAACTAATAAACGCCAGTTTATTAGCTCATGCTGAGTTGGCACGACGGGTGAGGCATTCCATATTCTAGCTTCTATTTTCATTCCTGGTAAAGGAGATGAGATTGAAATTTCTAATGGAAGAATGACAGCCACTGGACAGAAGTTCCAGCGGGAAATGTTTTAAGTAGATGGAATTGTGTTGTAGAATATCGGTAATATTGTACTAAAAGATCGTAAGATTTTATCCAGAAGATGGAACAACGCAGTCGTTGTAACTGATTTCTAGACGTTTAGGAAAGAAATTTTATCGTCCACAAATTGTTTCTCGAGGCTTTGTTTATATGAAGACGAGTGAGGAATTATTACAAGAATCACAAAAATTGTGACAGATATTGTGTTAAAATTTAGTCAAGTGATAATTTTGAATGGCATCGTTTACCCAAAACAAGAAGTACGAGACGGTTTAAGTCGTTACTTATTTAATGAACAAACAAAAGACGCCGCTCATGATTATTCTTTCCAATTATTATGGAAGCATCACATTATAGAGTTAAGATTGTATTATTGAAAGGGGAACATCTCATGGAGTTCAAAAGCAGATTCACAAATTATAAGTTAGAAGTTTTGTTAGCAATTGTTGTTGCTAGTGGACTTTCTTACATTCAAAGCAATTGGCGAAACATGGTCATTGACTTTGCCATTATTCCTTTAATTTTAGTGTATCACTTAAGACATGGAGGAATTTGGGGAGCACGCAAGTATTTTATTTGGTCTTCACATGGAGTATTACATCCAAGTGGAACAGGACATATTGTTGTTCATTCCATGATTCTGTAATGGGATAATGGATTTGTAGCTTTTGCTGGATTCTTTGCGAGAAATACGTACGAGACAGCATTTGATGCCTCGTATTTTCCTTCAACTGTATTAAATGTTGGCAACAGCTAGCATTATTGCAGCATTTGTTAGCTATAGCTTTCCATGCTATTGCTGCAGCTATTGGAACACCAACATTTATTTGCACCGAAAAGTTGCTTTAGCAAGTGGATAGGATTTTCAGTAAACTTTATTGCTGCTATTAGTCGTAACACTAGTAGTATTAGTAACGCTGATTTATGCAAAACGATGATGCATTCCGAAAGGAATGAACAAAATACTTATCTCGAAAAGAAAATCTCACTTATTAAATGACAGCTAATGCGGAGAGGAAAACAGTTTCTGTTTTTCCTGCTCTAAAGCAAGAAGGGAAGGAGAGAGGAAATGGATTTTATCGACAACTAGTGACAGGTTTGATATTTATCAATATACTTGGAGCAGTATTACGGTCTTTAGAGAACCAAGAGAGATCGTGCCATACATGGGCTTGGTTATTAGTTTTCAGTCTTTTTCCCATTTTGAGGTCATTTATTTCTTTTTGGAAGAAAAATTAGTAAAGATCGAGATTTTGATTTGAAATCCCAAGATACATTTGGAATTAGAAAAATTAGCCAGAAACTCAATTAGAGGAATTAGAACATGATAATACTTTCTTTGAAGAAGATTTATATTTAGAATTAGCGGGTATTAGTTTTACAGAAAGTGATGAATCTGTTATTACAAAAGGAAAATCAAGTTGAAATTATGGACGTCTGGTCAGGAGAAATTTACTCAATTAAAGGAAGATTTGAGAAATGCTGAAAGACCATATTCATATCGGTTATTATATTTTAATGATGACAAATTAGGTATGAGTGTTGGAGATTTTAATTGAAAAGCGCACCAAGGAGTCGAAGTTTTGGTGCTATATGATGCATTAGGGGACTCCGTTTTACAAAAAACAAAAATTTTGGAAGGAACTCACGATGCGGGTGGACGTTCAGAAGCCTTTTTCGGGTATACATTTGGGATTATTAATTTGCGGATGAACTATCGTAATCACCGTAAAATTGTTGTCATTGATGGAAAAGATTGCTATGTGGGGTCTTTAATATTGGGGATGAATATTTAGGAAAGGAAAATTAGGGCAGTGGAGACATGCATTTAAGAATTAAGGGGGAATGCCGTATTATCTCTTCAAGCTCGCTTCTTTATTGATTGAATGCAACAGCTTCAGAACAATATCAAAAACATTTTTACCGCGATATTTTCCTACTTTAGAATGTTTAGGAGAATACAGCAATGCAAATCGTTTCAACAGGGCCGGATAATGATTATCAAAAATAAAAATGGGATTTGTTAAGATGATTTATATGGCGAAAACATCAATTGATATTCAAACGCCTTATTTTATTCCTGATGAAAGTGTTCTGGAAGCTTTGTAAGTGGCTGCTCTTTCAGGGGTAAAAGTACGGATTATGGTTCCATGCAAACCGGATCATCCATTTTGTTTTATCGTGCAACAGAATATTATTGTCGAAACTTATTAAAAGACGGTGTAGAAATCTATTTATACGAAGAAGCTCTTGCATGCGAAAACAATGGTCGTAGATGGCGTTGCTTTGCAGTTGAACTCCTAATTTTGATATGCGAAGTTTTCCGATTGAATTTTGACCTATGCGTTTATCTATGATGAAGAAATTTCATGTAAGCTCAGATATTTTTGAGAAAGATTGAGAATTGTTTATTACAGATGAAGCGTATTTTTAAAAAGCAATCTCCATGGATTAAAACAAAAATTCTCCAGACTGCTTTTCTCCGATATTATAAATTTTTATAATAAACTTTTATTACTATAGCAAGGACGCTAGCAGCTTCGCTTATGCGAATCTCATGATATAGTGATAAGTTTTTATGTATAACTTTTGGGGGCACAGTACATTTTGTTACCCAGAATAGAAAGAAGACTTCTCATAGTAGTATGAGTACTGAAGCCAATCTGCCTCTAGTACAGTGAAATCTCAGCCAAGAGACATCACAGGTGGCTGCTGGCGTCCTAATACTACAATGAGAAGTCTTTTTCTATACCCTGTATTGCAGAAACGACCTGTTCTAAGTTTAAAATCATTGTTAAATCTTCGCTTAGAAAACAAAATGATTGTTCGGTTGAATACAGCTTTTTAATAATACCTTTTTAGTAAATTGCTGTAATTCTGCTTTCGTATTATATTGTTCAAATAAAAGAGTGATTTCTTTTTGAAATAGTAACTATTATGAATCGTCTCAACAACATCAATTAATGGCATTACATCAGCATATGAGAGTTGAATCTGTTGGAAATTGTAAACTATTTAATAATGGTTGAATAAATGAATGAAATGATTTATATTGTTCCACAATCGGACCTCCCGAACGAATGTTTGTATTTTTATTATACGAACATTTGTTCTAAAAATGCAAAACATTATTTAAAAACAAAAATAGTAGTGTTTCTTCCTATTTAACTATATACTAATCAGAGAGGAAGTAGCGCAGAATTAACGTTTGATACATTTTATAAAGAAGGGTATAATAACAAAAGTAGGGATTTATAATCGAATTCAGACCTATAAGATGGGAGGTGTACTATGAGCCAAAAATTGTAGAATCTGTTCAAGCTATTGAAAATCAAGCACAACAATTAAGAAGATTTTCAAAAGAAAATTGATGAAGCAAAAATTCAAGCGAATCAAAATTTCTGAATCTAAAAAGAATGTAGAGATCGCTTTGTCGAATTATGAAAAAGAATTAGAGGATAAATATTCTCAAAAGAAATTGGATTTCCAAGAAGAATTAGCATCTCTTCAAAAGAAGAAATTCAACAACACAACAGGTATTTGAAGCCAATCGACAAGAATTGGTTCAGGAAACAATTAAGGAGGTGTTAAAAACGATATGGCAATTGCTAAAATGAAAAATTGATGTTTATTGCACCAAATCGTATTCAAAAGCCAATTGATGGATGCGGTTCAAAATTACAATCATTAGAATTCATTTCCTTAAGTCAAGGGCAATCCATGTTAGAAGAATCAAAACCTTCGAATCAAAAATCTTCAAGAGTTAGAAAGTAAAGTAGAACGATTACAAGAAGATATTCGCTTTTTAGAAAAATATCTCAAAACACCTTCACTCATGATTGAAAACTAGAAACATTTACGATTGAAGAACTTCAACAAACGTTTCTAATTGGGATTATCAAACATTAATGGAGAGTGTTGAAAACTATCGAGTACAATTACAAAAATTTGAAGATAAAATGCAGAGCTCGTTGAAACTGAAAATCTACTTAGAAAATGGGGGAATTTAGACTTCCATCCAAAGGAAATCTTTAAACAACCATTTACGAAGACAAAAATGGGGACGATTCCTCAAACAACGGATAATCGTTATTTAGAAAAGTCTAAAAGAGAGCCAGTGGATTGTCGTTCAGGAAGTGTATCACACAGAGAAGAAGTTGGAGTGTTTTGCATGACTTATTCAAGAAAAACATCAACAAGAAGCTAAAGAAGAATTAGCGAAAGTGAATTTTAGTGACATGGTATCCATTTGACCATAGTCCTAAAGAAGAATTGCAATTGAATTTAGAACATCAAAAGCAATTAAAAGAAGCTAAAAATTCATTAGTACAAGAAATGCAACAACAAGAGGATCTTGTTAGAAAATTAAAATTGTATTGTGAATATGCGTTTAATGAATGGCAGAAAGAAATTGCAAAAGAACAATTGTATTCAGGAGAGCATTTATTCTGCTTACATGGTTATTTATGTGATGATGTGGTGGAAACAAGCAAAACAACAAATAGAAGAGAGTATGGAATTGCTTCTCAAGTGACCGTAGTAGAATTGGAAATTGATCCAGAAGAATATGAAGAAGCTCCAACTGTCTTGAAAAACCATTCGCTCATTAAACCATTTGAAATGATGATTGAGATGTATGGTTTACCAAAATATGGAGAGGTGGATCCAACGCCACTTTACAGCGCCGTTTTTATCTTGTGTTCTTTTGGAATGATGTCTGGTGATATCGGATATGGACTTGTATTATGGTTAGCAACGTTCCTTGGGTTAAAACTCTTTGTATTAGATAAAGGAATGAAACGTAATTTAATGTTCTTCCATTTATTAAGTTATCCAACAGTGGTTTGGGGGAATTATCTTTGGTTCATTCTTTGGAGTGGATATGCCATTCCAGCCATTATCGCTTTCAAAAGATTTAACGATGATTATGATTTTATCAATCATTTTTGGGGTTATTCAAATTATTGTAGGTCTCATTGATTGGGGCTTATAGTAATTGGAAGAAAAGATTATGCCAATGCAGCACCACACTCATATTGATGGTTAGCGATTATTTTGGCTTAATTTTGTATTTAGTAGGTTCGATGATTTTAACATACCGATACTTGCAACAGTTGGCTCATATGTAGCGATGATTGCAGCGGTATTGATTGTTATCGTATCTATGTTGACAAGTTCGAGTAAATTTGCGGGCTTGGCAAGTGGGTTATATAACTTATATGGTATTAGTGGTTGTGTGGGAGATATTGTCAGCTATACTGTTTTGATGGCTTTAGCGGTATCTGGGCGAGTAGTATTGCAGCAGCATTTAACATGTTAGTGACTTTCTTACCACCAGTAGCAAGAGTTACAGTAGGGACTCTTCTGTCAATTGCGCTTCATGGGCCAAATATTTTCCTAACATTTTTAGGAGCTTATGTTCATGGATTAAGATTACAGTTTGTAGAATTCTTTGGTAAATTCTATGAAGGTGGCGGAAGAGCGTTAAAACCATTTAAAACGTATGAAAATTTATTGAAACAAAACAAAATCAAATCAATAAGATGGAGGAAGATTTATTATGGCAAACTGGTTAACATTTTTACTGAAAAATTCTGGAGGTTTTATTTTCAGCATTAGGAAATGGCTGCAGTAGTATTTTTCAGGAATTGGTTCTTCAAAAGGTGTAGGGATTGCAGGGAAGCCGCAGCGGCGTTAATTAAAGAACAACCTGAAAAATTCGTTCAAGCGTTAATTTTACAATTATTACCTGGTACTCAAGGGATTTATGGATTCATCATTGCATCTCTTCATTATGCAAAAATGAGCGCAACAATGCCTTTAAGCTCTGGTTTTATACTTATTAATGGCAGCTTTACCAATTGCATTTACAGGATTATTATCTGGTATTGCTCAAGGAAAGTAGCAGCAGCTGGTATTCAAATTTTTAGCAGGAAAAACCAGAAGAATCTACTAAAGGATTATCTTTGCAGCCATGGTTGAAACTTATGCAATCTTAGGATTATTGGCTTCATTCTTAATTATCAATCAATTAGGTTAGGAGTTGGAACGTTTGAAAGATTTAGAGCAACTAAAAACAACAAGTATTAAAAGAAGTCGAAGAAGATTACCACATCAATTGGCTGTTGCTACTAAAGAAGAAGAAGAACGTACAAATGTCATGAATGCAACTTTAGCAGAACAAGAAGTGGCAAAGAAAACTCAATTAAAAACAACGTGCAAAACAACTTTGGGATAAAGAGAAACAATCTTTAGTCAATGCGAGTAAAAAGAAATTTTTACAAGAAAAAGAAGATTACTCGATAGCGTGTTTGATGAAGTTTACCCTTAATGTCTGGATGGAGTGGCGTAACATTAGTACAGTTTATTCAATCGGCAGTAGCTCAATTACCTAAACAAGATTACATTAGTGTTAGGGGAAGCAACAGCAAGTCAATTATCACAAGAAGATATTCACCAATTAACGAATGCTTCTGAATTAGAAGTGTCACAAACGACCGTAAAACAAAAGTTGGATTTGTTTTACAACAATCAGGGAATTGAATACAACTATTTATTCGATGCACTATTAAAGGATTTAAAACAAGAATACCACCAGAGTTAGCTAAAAAGCTTTTGAAAGATAGGAGGGATTTCAATGAATGATTTCAGCTTATTCAGGAATCAATACTACTGTTCGTATTTTAGAACAACAATTACTTTCAAAAAGATATCATGAATAGTTTATTAGCTTCAAAAAGAGCTACAACAAGCTTTTAGAAGTGTTACACGGCTTATGGTTTTCAAACGGATGAATTATTGCAAACAGAAACAATTTGATGCAGTATTAATGAAGTATTTGAAAAATCAGTATGAGGAATTATGATGAATTAATGCCTACACCTGAATTATTAGATATTTTTCAATTCGTTATACGTATCATAATTTAAAAAGTGTTATTAAAAGAAAAATTTGCTAAAAAGATTTTTCACATTTATTAGTACCCATTGGTCGTTATTCAGTAGCAACCTAAACAATTAGTAGAAACTGAGATTCTCAATATGTTCCTTAGCGTTATGGTAACAGCCGTTCGAGAAGCTTTATGAAGATTTTGAGAATTTTGAACGATTAGAAACTGCTGATGTTTTTATGGATACTTCATTATTTTGAGACATTTAAGAATGTTAGAACGTGAATTACAAGATGATAAAGTGACAGAATTTGTTAATTTAATGATTGATTTAGAAAATATTGCTACTTTTAATTCGAGCAAGTGCTCAAAAACAATCGAAGCTTTTTACAAACGGTATTATCAAATGAAGGAACGGTATCGAAAACGCAATTAATCGATACATTCCAAGAATTAGTTGAGCGTCATTATTACAATTATTTGATGGTAGTTTTTATAAAGAAGAATTGGAAAGTATTTTCAATCGCAAGAAAATATTTCTGTATTGAAATTAGAATTGTTGAAAGACGAATGTATTTATCGTTATTTAAAAGATGCGACATTCGATGCTTTTGGACCTTATCCATCCCTCGCCTATATTCATGCTAGTGAAATGGAAGTGAAAAATATCTCGATTGATTTTAGTAGGAGCCGATAATGGGTTTTGAGTGAAGAACAATTAAGAGAAAGGATGCGACCAGTTTGTGGCTCATAAAATTGCAGTTGTTGGAGATAAAGACCAGTCCTTCCTTTCAAAATTCTGGTTTTGATGTGTTTCTGCTCACGAAAGTTTAGAAGCAAGAGAAACCATTGATCGATTAGCAAGTGAAGAGTATGAATTATTTATGCTACAGAAGTGATTGCCTCTGAAATTGCCGAAACGATTCGTCGTTATGATGCAGTTGTTTTCACCCGCAATCATTTTAATTCCAAATCATAAAGGTTCATTATCCATTGGAAAATCAAGAATTCAAGAAAATGTGGAAAAGGCTGTAGGTCAAAAACATTTTTATAATTCGTAAAATTTAGTTAAGAGGAGGTACTTTCGGTGAAGAGCGGAAGAATCGTAAAAGTATCAGGACCATTAGTGACCGCTGAAGGTATGGAAGATGCAAATATTCAAGATATTTGTCATGTAGGGCACCTTGGACTGATTGGTGAAAATTATTGAGATGCGTAAAGAGTGTTGCCTCTCATTCAAGTTTATGAAGAAACGTCTGGAATAGGACCAGGAGAACCAGTAACAACGACAGAGAAGCACTCATCTGTTGAATTAGCCCCGGAATCATCTCTCAAATGTTTGATGGAATCTCAACGTCCATTGAATACATTTAAAGAAGTATCTACAGTGACTTTTAGTTCGTGGAACAGTAGTAGCCCCATTAGATCGTCGAAAGAATGGGAGTTTCACGCAACAGTAGCAGTTGGACAAACTGTTGAAGCTCGGAGATATTGTAGGTTATGTACAAGAAACAAAAAGTTGTTCAACATAAAATTATGGTTCCTTATGGAGTAAAAAGGAACAGTAACAAGTATTTCAAGCGGAACATATCATATTGAAGACACGGTTTATACGATTGAAACAGCAGAAGGAGAAAAATCTTTCAATCTGATTCAACGTTGGCCTGTTCGTCAGGACGTCCATTTTAAAGTGAAGAAAAATACGGAAGTTCCAATGTTAACAGGACAACGTGTCATCTGATACTTTCTTCCTGTAACAAAAGGTGGAGCTGCAGCTGTACCTGGCCCATTCGGAGCTGGTAAAACAGTTGTTCAGCACCAAATTGCAAAAATGGTCTGACGTAGTATCGTAGTTTACGTAGGTTGCGGTGAACGTGGAAATGAGATGACAGACGTATTAAATGAGTTCCCAGAATTAATTGACCCAACAACTGGTGAATCAATTATGGAAAGAACGATTTTAATTGCGAACACATCGAATATGCCCGTAGCAGCTCGTGAAGCTTCGATTTATACAGGGATTACCATTGCAGAGTATTTCCGTGATATGGGATACAGTGCTAGTGATTATGGCGGATTCAACATCTCGTTGGGCAGAAGCATTACGTGAAATGTCAGGACGTTTAGAAGAAATGCCTGGGGATGAAGGGATATCCAGCCTACTTAGGTAGTCGTATTGCTGAATATTGAACGTGCAGGACGTGCCGTCATTTTAGGTAGCGAAGGTCGTGAAGGTACAATTACTGCCATTGGTGCGGTATCACCCAGGGGGAGATACTTCAGAACCTGTTACTTCAAAACACACTGCGTGTTGCTAAAGTATTCTGGGGATTAGATGCAACATTGGCGCAAAACGTCACTTCCCATCTATGAACTGGTTAACTTCGTATTCTCTATGAATCAAGAAGTTGGAAAATATGGATGAACACATCTCATGAAAAATTGGTCTTCAATGGTTCAATATGCGATGCAAACATTGCAAGAAGAAGCAAGTTTAGAAGAAATTGTCGTTTAGTTGGTTTAGAGTCATTATCTGAAAAAGACCGCTTAACAATGACCATTGCAAAATCCATTCGTGAAGATTACTTACAACAAAAATGCATTTGATGATGTGGATACATTCACTTCTCGTGAAAAACAATATCGTATGTTAGATTTAATTTTTAACATTTGAAGAACAAGCAAGACATGCGATGAGCGTTGATAGCTACTATGCAGAAATTATGGATGGCACAGAAGAAATTGTGATCGTATTGCTCGTTCCAAAATATATTCCAGAAAGTCAAATGGAACAATTTACAGCAATTAAAGAACAAATTCAAGAAGATGTTAGAAGCAACTATTCAAAAGGAGGAATGACAATGCTTAAGGAATATCGTACGATTGAGTGAAGTTGTCGGCCCTCTAATGATGGTTGAACAAGTAGAAGGCGTTAAATCTGATGAGTTAGTAGAAATCCAATTACAAAATGGAGAAACTGTGTCAAGCGGTCAAGTACTAGAAGTACATGAAGATAAAGCAATGGTCCAAATTTTTGAAGGACCTAGCGGTATTAACATTCGTGGATTCAAAAAGTACGTTTTAAAGGGAAACCTTTATCGTTAAATGTATCAGAAGATATGGTTGGTCGTATTTTTGATGGAATGGGAAATGTGATTGATGGTGGCCCTGAATTATTACCGGAAGCATCTTTAGATGTAAATGGACAAGCGATTAACCCTGTTTCTCGTGACTATCCGGATGAATTTATTCAAACAGGAATTTCCAGCGATTGACCATTTAAATACATTAGTTCGTGGACAAAAAATTACCAGTATTCTCTGGTTCAGGTTTACCTCATAAAGAATTAGCAGCTCAAATTGCTCGTCAAGCAACTGTATTAAATAGTGACGAAAAATTTTGCGGTAGTATTTGCTGAGAATTACCTTTGACGAAGCAGAATACTTTATGGAAGACTTCCGCTAAAACAGGAGCGATTGATCGATCAGTCATGTTCATTAACCTTAGCAAATGACCCAGCGATTGAAAGAATTGCGACTCCTAAAATTGCCTTAACAACAGCTGAATATTTAGCGTATAGAAAAGACATGCATGTGTTAGTGATCATGACAGATATGACAAACTACTGTGAAGCATTGCGTGAAATTTCTGCAGCTCGTCGTGAGGTTCCAGGTCGTCGTGGATACCGCAGGTTACTTATATACAAACTTATCGACATTATATGAACGTGCGGGACGTTTAGTAGGGACGTAAAGGGTCTGTAAACTCAAATTCCAATTTTTATCAATGCCTGAAGATGATATTACACACCCAATTCCAGACTTAACAGGTTATATTACCGAAGGTCAAATTATTTTGGATCGTGCATTAGATAAACAAGGGATTCAACCTCCAATCAATGTATTGCCATCTCTTTTCTCGTTTGAAAGATAAAGGTTCAGGTGAAGGAAAAACTCAGACCATGCTTCTACGATGAACCAATTATTTGCAGCCTATGCAACAGGAAAACAAGCAAAGAATTAGCAGTCGTATTAGGGGAATCTGCTTTATCAAAAACAGAGATAAATTAGATGTTGAATTTACAGATCGATTCGAAAGAATACATCAGCCAAGGATTCCAAACGAATCGTACCATTCAAGAAACATTAGATTTGAGGTTGGGAATTACCATCAATTTTACCCTCGTACGGAATTAAAAACGTATCAAGGATGAAATGCTTGATGAATTTTTACCTAAAGGGGAGTGATTCCCAAATGGTGAGATTAAATGTAAAACCAACAAGAATGGAATTGTCGAAATTAAAACAGCGATTAACCGTTTCTGTTCGTGGTCATAAATTATTAAAAGATAAGCAAGATGAATTAATGAGACAATTCATTGAGTTAATTCGTAAAAATAATGAATTACGTGATCAAGTTGAAAAACGTCTAACAGCAGGAATGAAAAGTTTTGTGTTAGCAAAAGCAACACTAGAAGAAGCTTTTATTGAAGAACTGGTAGCAATTCCGCCACAAAGTGTCACATTGAATTTACAAGATATTGAGTGTTTCGTTCCAGAAATGAATTTTACGGTAGTAGAACAAAATCAAGAGGAGTGATTTTAAATATGGTTATTTAAACCCAATAGTGAAATTGATCATTCAATTGAAGAAATTTCTGCAGTGTTACCTGATTTATTATCATTAACAGAAATTGGAAAAACTTGCTCAGTTATTAGCTGATGAGATAGAGAAAAACACGTCGAAGAGTAAATGCTTTAGAATATCGTATGATTCCTCAATTAGAAGAGACGATTTATCACATTGAAATGAAGTTAGAAGAACAAGAACGTGCAAGTATTACTCGTATTATGAAAGTAAAAAGATATGGGTCAAAATCATAATAAAGAAATATCAAAACGAGGCATCTTGAAATAAAGATGCTCGTGTGCTGTTATTTATCTATTTTTCATAATGGTCAATAAAATACTTCAAGACATCTTCCCTTGTCTTTTTCATCTAATTCATCTGGAGATACTTTATCAATATATTCTAAAAATAATTGGGAATCATTAACTGACATAGACGAGTAATCGAAAGTTGTGTTTTAGTATCTGAATAATGCATAGGATAGGTTTGATAGAAGTATATGTTGAATGCTTTATAGCTCTCTAAAAGTGAATCAAAAGTTTGTGTATGGATAATAGCGGTAGAATATTTAGAAGGTAAAATAATTTCTAATGATTGATCAAAGTATAAGTGTAGCGAATCTCCGACTTTTTCTTGTCGATACAATGATGGTAACCACACCAATGATGATGTTCTGAAAAAGTATAAATAGGAAAAATAGAGAAAATCGTCAAAACAATAAGGAATTTTTTGCGGATGGAGAAACTCTTTTTGTAATTTCTTTTGGAAAGAATATACGAAATAGGAGAGTTATCTTGTAATAATTGGAATAATTGAGAAGTTGTTTGACGTGTGATATACCACTTACCATTACAGGTGACAATGATACTATTGCACTCGGTTCGTGGATGATCACTAATATCGTAAAGCAAAACAATATCTCGAGTCATATTCGAACTTGATGTTGGATACAAGTTTCAAAAAATACTTTCATCACAACTACGATTAAAAATCTATGACTGTGTTTACCATATAAAACCCTCCTGAAAACGTTTTCTTTTTATTATAAACTAAAAATCCGTGAAAAATAAATTAAAAAAAGCGAATAAAATCACATTTTCTATGAAAACAATTATTTTAGGGAATAATGTTGAAAAACAAAGATTTAGCATTAGAAAAATTCGAAAAATAAATTTTGCTCGAAAATCAGCATTTGTTATACAGTTTAAGCAACAAGATCTTGTAGAACAGGACAAAGGAGAGTGGAGTATGGAGTATTGGAAAATGCCAGTGGATTGAGTGGAAGAATATCTTCAAACATTCGGAACCAGTATTACACTTGTATTACGAGGATTTCATGTATCCAATACAAATTCAGGATATCAAGACTTATTACAATTAGGACGAATCTTAATGTTAGAAACTTTTTCAAAAATTAGGAGGAAATCCACTAGAAGAACAACGGTATATTTATGCTGCGTATATTAAACGAGGATTTACTTGGATTTGTTTACGAGAATTTTCAAAAAGAAAATCAGCAAAAGATGCGAGAATGTAGTGATGAAAGCTTGGAATTTATGCTAGGAAGGACACCAGTATTCAAGGGCAGTTGGAAAATGAATGAACTCTTGAAGAACTCTATAAAGCGTACTAACCCCAAGGCAGAAGAAAACATTGGAGCTGTTCTTAGAACAATCTGATTCTATTAAGGAATTAGCCAAGATCGAAGGACGTTGTAAAAGTAAATATTACCGAGATCGACAAGCCATTCAAAAGAAATATCAACAATATATTCGAGGGAGGAGAGTCAAATGGTGGAAAAATCAATGAAAACATTAATGGAAAATAGTGGACGATTAGTAGGAGTTGAATTTGTCGTGATTCATAATGATGCTGGATCGATGACGCCAGAGCAGTATATTGAATGGTTAAGATACCGTGAAAAATCATTAGGAATTGCACATTATTATTGTAATCGTAACACAATTGTTAGAGTAGTAGATACGTATAATATTGCCTATCATACCGGGGATTGGTGGAGTAATATTCGTCTGATTGGGTATGAAGTCTGTGAAAGTATGAAAGTCTCAGATGAGGAATTTCTAGAAAATGAAGACATTACTCTTATGCAAGCAACGGAAGATTTACTCTATTATGGACTACCGATAACAACAGATACGGTAAGACTTCATCATGAATTTGTCCCGACTTCATGCCCACATAGAAGTCTAGCATTACATGAGGTACAACCGAAAGTGTTAAAAACTATTTCGTCATCCGAATGAACGAGTTGGCACAATTAGGGAAGTACAGTAGAAGAAATGCTCGAAACAATTACTCAACCCAAAGTAGTTACTGAAGCAGTGGATGAGAACTTGCAAGAAACAGTCCCATCTTTCAGATGAAGAAAATACAGAACTTACTGATAATAATTCCACTGACTCTCAAATGAATCACTAGCTAAGGAAGTGATTCTAGGATTATGGGGAAATGGAGCAGAACGAAAAACCGCCTAGAAGAAGCAGGATATGACTCATGATGCCATTCAAGAAATTGTCAATAAAAATTAAATAAATAGGGTAAAAATCATCGAGAAAATTCTTTATATAGTGTAGGAAGTCATGACACTACAAAAAACAACACAAACAGGAGGAAAAAGAAAATGGCAAAAGTATTTCAAAATGCAACATTAGAGGTATTTCATATGGATGAGGAAAAAGGAAAGGCAAAAACGTATTAAAAAGCTTACCAAACCTTTGTCGAAACAGCTGACGAACAAGCAGTAAAAAGAAATTGAGAAGCATTAAAACATTGATGAAAGATCCGGTGAGCTATGGTAACGGTTGTTACACATTACCGTCACACAATTGCATAATAAGAAAAGGAGAGAAAACCATGACAACAACAAAGAATTAACATTAGTCTTCAAAAACTCAGATGGAAAACATAAAAACTTGGTGATTGCAAAACCAGTAGAAAACTTGGATGAAGCAACCATTAAAAGCAGCAATGCAAAAATCGTCAATTCACATGCTTTTTGAAAAAGCAGGCAAGAAAGAGACGAAGGTGTCGTATCTGCATGCCTATGTAGATCGTACTGTAACAAAAGTATTCAAAACAGAAGAATAGTTTTGAACGAACGTAAGCTGAAGTCGAAGGGAAATGAAGTGACCCCAAAAAGTTAGATTCTTTTTGAGACGACATAAGTCGTCTCTTTTGATTCATAAATGTATGAATAACCCTAGTTCGCGCCAAATCCCATGGCGCATTTTTCTAGCTCAAATAGATTTACTAGTTAAAGCAACACGAGCAGAGTTTGAATGAGTTATTCTGTAATTTACAGGACTTAGCCCATCCAGTTTAATTTTTATACGTTTGTTGTTGTAATAATCAATATAATCGATAATAGCTTTCTAATTCCTCAAGAGACTTAAATTCTTTCAAATCCATAAAACATTTCTGATTTCAATATACCAAAGAAAGATTCCATCATACCATTATCTGCACTGTTTCCCTTTTACGTGACATGAGATGGTAGTATACCTTACTCTCTAAAAATTGATGATAAGAATCGTTGGTATTGCCAACCTTGGTCACTATGGAGAAATTGTTTTCTCGTACTTCTCATCTGTAAATGCCCCATTTAACATTGTCTTTACTTTGTGTAGTTAGGTGAGCGTGAAAGATTGTACGCACAATTTCACTGTTAAATCCATCTAAACTGGTGATAAATGATAGTTTCTGTTCGCTATTCGGAATAGCAAACTCTGTGATGTCTGTGTGAGCATTTTTCCATTGGTTTAGTCCTTCAAAAATCACGTTGAATCAGATTATCTGATCTCTTTCCAACATCTCCTTTTGTGTGAATAATACTTGCGTTTCACGGCGAATACGAGCCATTAAACCAAGAACTTTCATCAAGCGTTGCACCTTCTTATGATTCACCTGATCCCACGATTTCTTAGTTCTAAATGAGATTCGACGTGTAGCCATAGTTTTCCTTATGTTCTGTAAAAATGTCTTGTATTTCATCCTTAAGTTGTTGATCCTTATCCGGTTGTTTCATTTGTTTTAAAATGGTAATAGTATCGCTGAACGAGCTAACATCAATTACTTTAAGAAGAAATATCCAATGGAAATTCTTTAATTAATTCTTGAACAATCCCTGTCTTTCTTCTTTCTCTTTTTCCTCCTTCAATCGGAGTTCTCTTAACTTTTTAGAATTGCATTCTCCGCTCTAAGTATTCATTTCTAGTTGAAGACGTTCTAAATCTGTCATTTCTTCTAATTTTTCTTTGGCTTGCGTCCCATTGAATTTGATCTCCCTCGTTTTTCTCAACAATAGTATACCCATTTTTCTTATATTGTGCTAGCCAATTCGAAAGTAAGCCACGATTCGGAAGTGCATAATCAATAGATACACTTAATTGTGAACGCCCTTCTAAAAGAACTTTTATCAATTATTTCTGCTTTAATTCTAGCGAATAGTAATGATCTTTTTAACAATTTCTATTCCATATCGATTGATCAATCGTACCAAGTATTCAATATGAGCGACGCGTTGATATCGTATTTCTTTGAAAGATTCTTTTAAGCTTTCACCTTGTTTTCTTAATTGATAGATTTCTATTTTATCTTCATAAGTTAATTTTATAAAAACACCCCAAAAGTTAGATTTTTCATGTCTAACTTTTTGGGGTGCAGTACTAGAAACTCTTCGGCTTTTTGTGTTGAGGAGGAAGCAGATGATGTCAGAAAAACGTTTTTAGCTATTTAAAATAT
>BNJT01001838.1_pt1 | contig 37139 bp, 59 predicted proteins | sample 8540491 | NCBI WGS metagenome assembly BNJT01 (sample SAMD00202455, study PRJDB9452) | human saliva metagenome | host: Homo sapiens | reverse complement strand
GTGAAGGATGCTTTTAAGGACAGTTTTAAGTAAACAACAGACTCTTCTTGTTGTAGCAATAGGACGCCAGCAGCTACCTTTGAAAGCTTTCTTACAAACCCTTTGAGCCTAAGGTCTCAAATTTTTATTTGAAACAAAGTACCAAAGACAAAAAGATATTACCTATGCTATAATTTCCCAAGTGATTTCGATTGTCAAATTTTATGCTATAGGTTTGTTGTCGCAGACCCACGCTTTTTGACTATTATAAGGTTGGTGCGATTGAAGTATTTTTATAGATACCCTAAGCATTTTATGACCACAAGCGATAATAGCTTTCATTTTACTTCTCTGCTGACATTCGCTGACAGAAAAGTGAAAAGGTTTCTTCTTTAGCATCGTTGAACACTTAACACCGACATTGGCTAAGGCTTTGTTTAAGATATTTATTGGCCTCGTGTCGTGTGTGAAGATCATCTTTAACACCAGCACTTTCGTTAGAACCCGCACATTCCAGCCCATGAAGCTAACTTCTCTATCTGTTTTAAAAGCATCAACATTTGGACCGATTTCAGCTAATATAGTGGCACAACAATTATCACTAATACCAGGAATTGTTAGAAGAAGTTGATAATCTTCAGAAATGAGATCCAAAATATATTCATTTATTTCTTTATTGAGTTCTTCTGATATCTTTTTCTGAAGTTGATATTCTTCCATACATTCTTTAATTAGAAAACGATCCACAGATAGAGAGGCATACCTTCCATAGCTTCACAATTGTCTCAGTAGAGGCTTTATTCCTTACTGCATGGGCGTAACTTTTCGACATTATTATCTTCCTCATTGATAGCCTCACTCATCAATAACAGAGTCAACAATGCTTGTCCTGTCTTGCAGAAATATCTTCGCATAAGTAACTTGTTATTTTAATATTAGCTCTTTGTAAAATAGTCAACATGGATATGATTTTATTTGAGTTAAACGTTGTTTTCACTGAGAGACGATAACGAGTTAAATAACGTAATTGAAGCACTTTGAGAAGGAATATAAGATTGGCTAATTAAACCACACCCACCAAGTTGTGCAATCCATTCAGCATCCTTGACGTCTGTCTTTCACGACCAGGGACATTTTTACATGCGTTGAGGATTGGCAAGGATTAATTTCCCAAGCCAGAATCTGAGAAGATATTAGAAAAGAGGAATCCAATATTGTCCTGTACTCTTCGAAGAAAACATGGCAACTTGATGTTCAAGTAGCCAATCAAGAGCTGCATTTAATTTCTTTAGTTGTGGTACCAAAGCTTTGTTTGATATAGGTTCATTTGAAGTTAGAGACTCATCTAATATACAACAAACAATGGATTTCTGACGTACATCAATCTCCATAACAAATTGGGTGCATTGCATCCAGATAATAAACCTCCTATTCTAATTGTTTAAGAACAATGGAACAGAAGGTAAAATGTAATTTTATTTTCATGCTCTAGGGCATAATCGAGTTTTCTCATGACCCCTGTTCATCCAGTTTTCCTGACAGGAACGACAATTCCCCAATAATTGAACGGATTAGTATTGTTCTCTCAATACAAGCATATAATACCAACTTTGTTTCGAAACATGAGTAAGACGGTGAAACTGTCTTGAAGTTTTCTGTTCTAGAAACCCGTGAGGTTTCTAGAACTGATGCTACAGCGAAAAGTCTTTTGTTTTTGATGTGAAGGTATTAGAGTACGTATATGATCGAATGACTTCTGTCATAGTAGTATTAGAGGCAGCAGCCTCGCAAAATGCGAGGCTCATGCTTATCCTACTACTATAGGGGAGTCTATTCGTTTGACTAACTTTTTCGCAAAAGATATTGTATTTCCTCAATAAATCCATATAATTGTAATTAGAAGGAGGGTAGTGTTTTCAAATTTTTATTTTAAGAATTACGATGCAAGAGGATGATTAGGGGAGTTTATACGAAAATGGTGTAAAAATGTAAAATATTGTTTATTAGCATTACTGATCTGTTCAGTTGCTCTGTCATCAGGTTGTTTTCAATAGTCATTCAGAAGTGATATGCTATAAATCCTGAAGTAGAACTAAAAGTTGATTCTGAAAATGATGAGAGCGATGAATTATTACTACTGAACGTGATGGAGAAATAGATACAGCTTATTTAGAAAGAGCTAAGAAAGTATTTTTAGTAGACTATCCAAAAGATGAAAAAGAACAATTAGTTGGTAAGAGGATAACGATACGTGAACCATATTCTCTTTATAAGTCAGAGGATATGGGAGTAGACTTTGAATTTACGGTTTATGTAGAAGATGAACCTTATGCTTATATTGGTTTGAGTAACATGATGATGACAATGATGATAAGTTTGTTGCATCATTTACGCAAGGTCAAAGTATTTTCCGAAGAGATTTCGATGAAACATGGGTGCTATCGTTTTCACATCAAGCAAAGAAGCGATTGCGTATTGAATCTGTGAAGTATGATTCAACAAAGGTATATGGAAATTTGAATAAGGTAGTTTTTATACTTTTGATCCAACAGAATTGTAATAGCTACGAATGACTTCTCATAGTAGTATTTGACGGCAGCAGCCCTCGCCATGATCCATGCTCAAACTTTGAGCCTAAGGTCCAAAGTTTCCTGTAAGATAAGCCGAACAGGCTTATCTTACCCATACTACTATAGGAAGTCTTCTGTTCTACGTGACCTAATGAGAGTCCGTATAAAAGTCGAATGACTTTTTCATAATAGTATAGGGATTTGCAGCGCCCTTGCAAATGCGAATCTCATGCTTAGCCTACTATTATAGGGAGTTCTTCTTTTACATAAATTTTCTTTTTCATTCTTTTTCTGAAATTATTCTGAAGAGGGTACTCTACAATGCAGTTATAAAGAGTATGAGGAGTGATTGTATGGATATTGAAATAAGAATTTATGTAAAGTGAAATGGAAATACTATATTAGACAATATAAATTTTGTGGCAAAAGGAAGGAGAGTGACTGCTTTCTTTAGGTCCAAATGGCAGGTAAAAGCTCCACTTTTAAGATATTATTAGGACTAGATCAAGCAACCTCGGTAGTGCAACAATTGCAGGAATAAACCATAAAGATATCCGTAATCCTTTATTTATCGTAGGAGCAACTTTCGATGGACTAGGATCACCATGATCGAACTGTTTACCAACATTTAAGAATTGTAGCAGCCTCTAATGGAATCAAAAAGTAGAATTGATGAAGTATTAGAAGTAACGGATATTTCCCATAAAAAGAATGAATCCATTGGACATTTATCTCTTGGGAGACACAAAGGTTAGTCTTGCAACTGCATTACTTGAAATCCACAATTTCTTATATTGATGAACTGACAAATGGATTAGATCCTAGCGGTATTCGTTACAAGAAATTTTTAAAAGAACAATCTGAAAAAGGGAAGACTATTCATTATCTTCTCATATTTTGTCATAGAGGTAGTTAGCTACGGATGATGTAGTATTCATTCATAAAGGAAAAATTATTGCAAAACGGAGAATTAAAGAAAATTATGAAGGATACGGTAAATCTAGAAGAAGTCTTTTTCAACCTTATTCAAGAAGGAGGAAAAGAAGATGAAGTTATTTTTATAGTGAATTATTAAAAGATTACTTATTCCAAAACTTTTCAAAAATTGTTTTGCTAATCCTTTTTATCATACAACCACTTTTGCCTATCTTGGTATAAAAGCAGTTTTAGAAATAGGGTTACAGGCTACCCTGAGAATACAGCTATTTTGGCAGAAGCGATTCCTCCGATTGAATATTTAGGACTTTGATACAGTTATGTTAGGAGGATGCCAATGATTATTTTGGTGTCTGTTTATGGTGGAAGTGAGTTTAAACATGATCAATTATGAAATCTACTTTATTAGCTAATAGTAATAAGAAGAGTTTATATTTTTTAAAATTAATAACGTTAATAGTTTTATCAGTTATCCTTTCATTTCTATCGATTATAGTTACCATTGAAGTGGCTCATTTTACATTAGGGAAATTTAGGACTAAGTGTTTTATTAAGTTTTAAAGTTTGGTATACTTATTCTCTTTGCAACACTGTAGCATGGGTAAGTCTCACGATTTTATCTTACTTTATAGCTTTTTCTATTTTCGAACAGCTATTGCTAGCTTATTATTTTTAATCCCTCAAATTTATAATGTTGGGGAGTTTCTCTCACTCATTTTGAATGGAAGGTTCTTCCGGTTGCTTTTAGGAAATAGCTCCTCATTGCATCATCGGAAACTAGATTTTTCCTCTCATCCATTTTGACGGTTACTGTATTATTCCTTTGGGTGTTCATTTTTGGTCTAATTGCTTATTATTGGTTTGAAAAAGTGATATAGGAGGGAAATTTTTAATGCTACGAAAATCAGATAAAAAGTGAATTTTTGTGAAAATGATGTATCATAAGGGACTAGTGCTAACGTTAGTATTTTCTATTTTATTTTTATTAGCAATGTTATTGACGTTAAATCCATCTGCTCTAATCATTAATGGAGATTTATAGTGACACAGTTTTTGCAAAGCATCTATTTAGCTCAAACGATTTTTGCAGTCTGCGGTATTTTGGGGAAGAGAGTTTTTAAAAGTTCGTTACGGACGAGTTTATTATCGAACCCTAGTCGTCTACATTTCTTTTGTATTAAGGCATCTGTAACTTTGTTATCTATTATCTGTTGTTTTGTATAGCCATTGGAGTAGGACTTGGATTAGTAGTGTTTTATTTTAAATTTCAACTAAATGCTCCATTTGTTAGTCAACTATTACTTAAACTCATTCCACCTATAATCGCTACGATTCAAATTAGTATGATTACATTTGCTTTAACGATATTTATGGAGTCGATGGTCGCTCTTTAACAATGTATTCATCTATGTTATTAGGACTAGGGCAATTATTATTACACAATATGCTTCATGATGAATGTATCTCCTGTATTAGCGACTCATGAAATAGTTTTTCAATAAAAGCAATTTCTATTTATCCAAGTGTTATAGAAGGACTTTTGATTCAACTATTATGGATGACTGTTTTTATTGGCTTAGCTTCTATTACCATTTGCATCTAAAAAGTGTAAAATGAAAAGCAAGATAGGAGTGTTAGTATGTCATATAAAATTCTAGTCATTGATGATGACGAAACTATTTTAAGATTAATCAAAATATATTACAGTTAAATGATTATGACGCTACTACTAGAAATGGTATTGAGGAAGTAAACATTCAGACTTGTCGACTCTCGATTTAATATTATTAGATATTATGATGCTACTCAGATGGAATAACGATTTGTAATGAAATTAGAGAACAGATTAAAGTGCCTATTCTTTTTATTACAGCTAAAGATATGGAGGAAGATTTAGTGAATGGATTATTAGCAGGAGCAGATGACTATATTACTAAACCATTCTCAGTAAAAAGAATTTTTAGCAAGAATTAAAATGCATCTTAGACGTGAAGAGAGAACTAGACAAAATGTAAAACGATTAGAATTTGGTTCGATTTTTAATTGATAGCGAATTTAAAAACAGTTTTTGTTGAGGAAAAATGAAATCAAATTAACGAACCGTGAATTTATGATTATTCAGTTATTAGCTAGTCAAACGTCAAGAATATTTAGCAATTGAAGAAATTTATACTGTTGTTCATCCTAACAGTTCTAATACCAATTTTCGATCTATTCTCTGAATATATGTATCAAAATACGTTCAAAATTTAAACCCACCACTTAAAATCCGATTGAAAACAATGAGGGGAGGGCTAGTAAATGGAAAATAAAATAAGCTTTTTAAACAGCTTGTTCAAAAGACATGTCTTACCATTATAAGTAGAGTTTGTGATTGCTATTTTTAGTATTGTAAAATCTACTTCCATTATTGTCGATTTCTATTAAAAGTCGCTGGTGAAGAAACAGCTCATCCTGTATTGTTGAATATTTTTCTTGGATATATATCTGTATTGCTTTTATTAGTGATTGTTAGTTTTAATATACGGCAATTAATATTGAAAAATTCATAAAGAGATGAATATTGTATACCATCAATCCATGGTTAGAACCTAATAATTTAACAGAACCATTAACGATTACAGAATTTATCGAAACAAATCATTAATCAAATGCAACAACAAATTGAAGGAATGCTTGAAAAGGAACGTCAACAAAAGGAAGCATTAGTGTTTAAAGTATCAGCAGCTTCCCATGATTTAAAAAACACCATTAACAGTTATTCAAGGAAATACTGAACTATTAGCTCATCTTTCAGCTATTGAAGAAAAATATCTTCCTTATATTCAGGATATCAATATAGCAAGCAATCGTATGATTGAATATATTAACCGATTACTATTGTATTCGAAAAACTTTTATGAGAACGAAAATGAATGGAAAGAGTATTCCTTTACAAGATGTCATCGAGTCTATTGAACAAGAAATCCATTATCTGCTAAAAAGACAAAACTATTGTTACTTTCCAATATAATGAACAGTTAGATAAAAATACTACTGAGTATATCTTCATTTGAATTATGTATTAAGAGCAGTGATGAATATGATGCAAAATGCACTGGAATATAGCACAGAAGATAAAAGCAATCAAAGTTGATTTACAATATGCTCATCAGCAGTTAGTGATTAGTATTTGGAATAATGGTGCGCATTTAACTGATGAAACATTACAACATGCAGATTCATTGTTCTATCGAAAGGATAAAAAATCGCAATCTGAATGATGCTCATTTTGGAATAGGACTAGCTTTTTGTTAAAAGGGTGTCAGAATTACATCATGGAACATTAGAAATATGAAGATGATGGAGTGAAAGTTACAATTAGTATTTATACAGGATTGAGTAAAAATAGAAAGGTGAAATTTTAAGTTCAATTTAAAATAAATTTTTCACAAACATATTGTATTTCCTAAAAATTCCATATAATTGTAATTAGAAGGAGGGCAGTTATCAAAGTTGATTTTAAGAATTACTTATCAAGAGAGAATGATTAGGGGAGTTAACAATGAAATGGTGTAAAAATGTAAAATTTATTTTATTAGCATTACTTGTCTGTTCGGTTGCTCTGTTTTCGAGTTGTTCTAAAGAAATAAAATATTCTCCAAATCCTCATTTAAATGTAATAGTTGATTCCGAAAATGACGAAAGCGATGTGAATTATTATTCGAACTGAAAGAGCCATCTGGATATGTCTTATGTAGAAGAAGCAAAACGATCTTTTCTTGATTTTTGTGATGAACGAGGAGAATTACTGGGAAAGACTGTAACAATTGAGAACCATACAACATCTATAATACTCAATCTGAAAACTCCGGGATTTCATTTTTGTAGTGTTTTGCCGACCAAGAACCTTATGCTTATATTGGTGTTTTCAAAATATCCTAATGTAAATTTTATGGTTCATATGCAAAAAGCTGCATCTTTTCCTAAATGGTTAACAATGAAAAAGGCTGTTATCGATACACTCTTATTAAGAATGGAACAAGAATTGAATCTGTTAAGTATGATTCATCGAAGAATTACGAAATATAAATTCACCTCTTTATACCTTTACTCAAAAAGAATTAGAATGATAGTAGAGTTATTATTTACATTCATTAAAAATACTTTTTAAGCAAAATATTCTTCCAAACAACAGAGATATCTTGAGGGTATCTCTTTTTATATCGCTAAAAATATGGTATACTCCGGAGTTTGACACTTCACAGAGCTAAAAGGCTCCTAAACGTTGATTTAACAATGTTTTAGAGCCTTATTTTTGCTTTTAAAAATGCGTACTTTTTCTATTGTTTCGTAAATTTAAAAATATTTTTCATATCGCTGATAATTTCAAAATCAGTCTCAATTTGAAAAATATCACGAAGTTTATCGCTAATTTCATTTCTAGAATAAGTAGGACATAGCTCATTCCATAATGATGATTGAAATTAAACTCTGAGAGTTTTTAGAATTTGAGGACAAGTAAATTGATGTTCTAGTTTGTGTTCTAATACTCGGTAAAGTGTTAATGCCAAGAAACATGTCATAAAGTGAGCCTCAATGCGATCTTTTCTGCTGAGATAAACTGGTTCAGACTTAAATTCACTTTTCATAATACGAAAAACTTTCTTCAATTTCCCATCTTCTTTGACCAACACGAATAATATTTTCGATATCATCGTCTAAGTTAGTAGAAACTGCATAAATACCATCATATAACATTTCCGCAGCAATTTTTCCCTCATCAAGCGAGTAGCGTTTTCTTCTGCCACTTCACCGTCATCCGTAACATCTTTTCACTAATCGCTTAAAATCAGTTGAGCGTTTTTGTCGAATTCTGAAGGAGATTCTAATTTATGTAACGCCTTTTGATATGGCGTTCTCGAGATTCCTTTGATAGTCACGATATTTTAATGAGAAAGTGACAATTAATCGTTGATGTGGAATATCCTTTTCTGGGAATTCGCATACCTTATAAAATGTTTGTTGTTTTAAAGTAGGATCATCAGATTTTTCTATTTCAGAAATAGAATATTGAGTATGATCATTACTACCAACCATAGACCATTGAGAGTCAGATAAAGCCCATTCCTTGTACTCTTTTGATAATAATCGATTGAGTCGTTACATAGCCTCGTTGAGCAATGGTGTTATATCGTTTATTAGCTTTAGAAGATAAGCCTGCATCTGTACAAACAATGAATTTAGAGTGTTTAAAATCATTCACAATTTTCTTTTCTAAAGGTTTCTTATCGTTGTTTGTTCATTTGTATTACCAGGATGAATACAAAAGGCAAGAGGAATACCAGAAGCGTCCATAACAACCCCATTTCAACAATTGGATTTGGACGATTTTCTTTTGAACAACCATATTTACGAATACCCTCCGAATCTTCTTCTTCGATTTCAAAAATAAAAATTTGTGCAGTCATAATACAGAATGCCTTTTTGACGGTCGGAGAGCTTTTAAGAGAATTTTGGCATAAATTCGATTGGATAAAATCAGATTCTTTGGCAATCAATTCAAGAGAACGATAAAAATGTTGAAGATCAAACTCTTTTTCTTCTAGTAAGTATTTAGAAAATTCAACAGTTGATTTCTTTAGAAGAAGGAGAGAGAATACGCCCATAAACTAGACGAGATAAAATATCATTCAAAAGGGAAAGTGATTTTATACTTGGATTGAATTTCTTTAGCAATTTTAAGGAAGACCTAATTCATAATAAAAGTTTTTGTAGGAATAAGTATCCACCGAAGAATCTCTCTTTGTTGATTCAATTTAAGACGTTTTTAGGACTGAGAGATAACAAAATATCTTGTTGTTCATTTTCAAGTTCAGTTAGTTCAAGAGCACGTTGTTTAGCCCAAGTCATTGGATCAATCCCAGGATGTTCTTTTTAATAATTTTTCATGATTGCCAAGATTTTCAACAATGGTTGTTGAACGTTTTTCCTTCGACTAAAATATCCTTGATAATAGCGTAGTTAATAGAGTTTTTAGACACTGATACTCTCATTTTGGTCACCTCAAGAATATTATAACATAGTACAGAGAAAGTACGCAATATAAAAAGTGGCAAAATTTGATATACGATAATATCAACGATTATCGCAATCTCTCTCTACAAGTGTCAAACTCCCGAGTTATTATTTACATTCATTAAAAATACTTTTTAAGCAAAATATTCTTCCAAACAACTGAGATATCTTAAGGGTATCTCTTTTTATATCGCTAAAATATGGTATACTATCAATAGTATGTTTACAGAATGGAGTGATAAACGATGGATATGTCCAAAGTCATTGAACAAAATGGTGGAATCGAAAGATGTCAAAAAGAATTAGGGAATTATTCAACCAGAATTATCCAATCGATATTGCTCTAGGATTGAAGAAGTAACTGATGAAGTTCTTAAAAACTTCATGTATACCATTTCCAATACACGACTAGCTTTTCTCCATTTTGGAAGTTAGTGATCCCGAACTTCAAATTCGAATGTTAGAAAAATTACCGTTCCGACGTGTAGGATTATTATTCCAACAAATGTCTAATGACGATGTCGTGGATATTTTAGGAAATCTGCCAATTGGAATTGTAAAAATATTTGAATATGATGAAGGGTACTTCAAGATGAAATTCAAACGATGTTAAAAATATCCTCAAGATTCTGCCGGAGGGATTATGACGACAGAATTCATTTCCGTGAAGGAACATTTAACTGTTGAAGAAACTTTAACAAAGTTAAGAGAAATTTCTCCAAATACAGAAGTCATTCATACGATTTTTGTCACAACATTCCAAAATCAATTAATTGGTTGGATTGATATTCGTGACTTATTTACAAACGAATTAGATGTCAGTTTACACGATTTAATGCATACAAATATTATTTCTGTAGTTCCTGAAGAAGACCAAGAGGAAGTTGCTCGTCTATCTTCAAAAATATGACTTATCAGTTGTTCCAGTAGTTAGTACGAAGGGCGTTTTTAATTGGGATTATTCCATTGATGATATCGTCCACGTGTCTTCAAGAAGAGCATCATGAAGATATGCTTTTTAATTAGTGGGGTTGAAGGTTCAGAAAAGAATTGGTGGTCCATTTATGGAATCCATTAAGAAACGGACACCTTGGTTTATTAATTAATTTGATTACAGCCTTTATGGCTTCAGCAGTAGTTGGATGTTCCAATCAACCATTGAACAAGTCGTTGTTCTTGCAGTTGCCATGCCAATTATTACGGGAATGGGAGAAATTCAGCTTCTCAAACTCTAGCTCTAGCAATTCAAGAAATTGCATTAGGACAATTATCATTGGAAAAAGATAAAAAGTATGTTTTTGGAATGAAATTGTTCTGGGCTGTATGAATGGAATTATTACAGGAGTTGTGAGCTGCGCTTGCGCTATATATTCCTTATCAAAACTTTTATTTATCGATTATTGTAGTTTTGAAGCGATGGCAATGAATTTAATGGTGGAGTAATTTTTGGGTTCTTTGTGCCTTTAGTAGTTGAGCTATGAAATTAGACCCAGCCATTTCATCAACCATCTGTTACAACGGCAACAGACGTTCTAGGATTCTTCTTTTTCCTAGGAATTGCACAAGTCTTTTTACCGTTATTAATTTAGATTTGAAGGAGATTATGAATGAATTTAGAAGAAAATGAGAAAACGACAAGAGCGCATCAGAAACTTCTCGATTATTGCGCTATATTGACCATGGAAAGTCAACTTTAGCTGACCGTATTTTTACAAGCGACTGATACAGTTGCTGATCGTGAAATGCAAGACCAATTATTAGACTCTATGGATTTAGAACGTGAACGTGGAATTACGATTAAATTAAATGCGGTGGAATTAACGTATGATGCCAATGATGGAACAGAGTACATTTTTCCACTTAATTGATACTCCAGGGCACGTGGACTTTACGTATGAAGTGAGCCGTGCAGCCATTGCCTGTGAAGGTGCTATTCTAGTAGTAGATGCTGCTTTCATGGATTGAAGCTCAAACATTAGCGAATGTTTATTTAGCAATTGATAATGACTTAGAAATTGTTTCGTTATTAATAAAAATCGATTTACCTGTTGCAGATCCCTGAACGTGTACGTACGGAAATTGAAGATGTGATTGGAATTGACGCAAGTGAAGCCGTTCTTGCCAGTGCAAAAGTGGGAATCGGAATTCCAGAAATTTTAGAACAAATTGTTCATAAGATTCCAGCACCTACTGGAGACTTAGAAGCGCCTTTTACAAGCTTTGATTTTTGACTCAGTTTATGATGCTTACCGTGGGGTAGTCTTAAATGTTCGAATTCAAAATGGAATTGTTAGACCTGGAGACAAGATTCAATTAATGAGTAATGGGAAAACTTTTGATGTTGTGGATGTTGGTATTTTCTCCAAAAACCAATTAGTCGTGATTACTTAATGGTTGGGGATGTAGATATATTACTGCTTTCTATCAAAAACAATCCAAGATACTCGTGAGGGGATACTGTTACATTGAAGGAACAATCCAGCAAGCGAACCTTTATCCGGTTATCGTAAAATGAATCCAATGGTTTACTGTGGTTTGTATCCAATTGATTCTTCTAAATACAATGATTTACGTGATGCATTAGAAAAATTACAATTAAATGATGCTGCGTTACAATTGTAAAGCTGAAACTTCTCAAGCATTAGGATTTGGTTTCCGTTGTGGTTTTCTTAGGATTACTACATAGTGGATGTTATTCAAGAACGCTTAGAACGTGAATTTGATTTAGATTTAATTACAACAGCTCCATCGGTAATTTACCATGTTCAAAAACAGATGGAACAGAAGTAGTGGTTTCTAACCCTGCTGAAATGCCAGACCAATCAAGTGTTCAATCGATTCAAGAACCTTATGTAAAAAGCATCTATTATGGTACCGAATGAATATGTCGGAAGTGTAATGGATATTTGCCAACGTAAACGTGGTACTTTTGTAACAATGGATTACTTAGATGAATATCGTGTTAATGTAATTTATGAAATGCCTCTATCTGAAATTATTTTTGATTTCTTCGATTCATTGGAAATCAAGTACAAAAGGATAGTGCATCATTAGATTATGATTTAATCGGCTATCGTGAAAGCAAACTAGTGAAGATGGATATTATGTTAAAATGGTGAAGTAATCGATGCCTTAAGTATTATCGTTCATAAAGATTTTGCTTATAACCGTGGTAAAGCTATTACTGAGAAATTAAGAACATTAATTCCTCGTCAACACCTCGAGTGCCAATTCAAGCAGCAATTGGGAAACAAAATTTTATCTCGTACTAATATTAAAGCATTACGTAAAAACGTATTGGCAAATGTTATGGGGGATGTTTCTGTAAACGTGTTATTAGAGAAACAAAAAGAAGGTAAGAAACGTATGAAACAAGTGGGATCAGTTGAAGTACCACAAGAAGCGTTCATGTCAGTGCTTAACCTAACGAAGAAGAGAAATAATTTTTAATAACTCTTTCTATTGTAGCAATGGACGGCAGCAGCTTCGCAAATGCGAATTACGCTCAAAAATTGAGCCTAAGGTCTCATTTTTTCCAGTAAAAAGAAGTCTGGAAAGACTTCTTTTACTCCCTGCTACAATGGAAAGTTTTTGTGTTTTCATTCATTTATGAAATTACGTATAAATTATATATTTTCTGTTATTGTCTTGCTTTTTTCAAAAGAGGGACTCTCACAGCCAGCTAAAGTTGTTCATTGCTAAAACTTTGAGCCTAAGGTCTCAAAGTTTTTCCTGTAATAAGCCTGAATGGCTTTATATTACTAATACTACGGTAAAAAGTTATTTTTGTTGTATCATTCTTTTATGAATTGGTGAATAAATAACTTCTTTTTACTCGTGCTACAATGGAAAGTTTTTGTGTTTTCATTCATTTATGAAATTACGTATAAATTATATATTTTTCTGTTATTGTCTTGCTTTTTCAAAAAGAGTGACTTAAGCAGCTAGGCTAAAGCTGTCTCATTGCTAAAACTTTTAGCCTAAGATCTCGAAAAGTTTTCTGTAATATAAGCCTCGAGAGGCTTATATTACTAATACTACGGTAAAAAAGTTATTTGTGTTGTGACATCATTCATTAATGTTCCTACAGATGATAAACATTCAGAAAAATGTTATACTTATACTGTAAATGTTCTAGGGAAGGAGTTTGATAGGATGGAAATCGATCCATTTAAAGATTATTTAATAGAATCAGAGCCAGATAAAAAGAAAAAGGTCTATGCATGGCGTACAGCTATTGGTTTACAAGATGTTGATGGATTAAAACCATCTCAGTATTTAATCGAAACTGCTACCCAGAATATTGAAGGGTACATTACGATTGAAGAAGCATTAGAACGAATTGACTCTTTATTATGAAGAAAAAAGGAAGTTCACTTAGCTGAAAAAGAACGTACTGAAGAAGCAGATAAAGTTGCTTCTCGAATTGCACAACTTCTTTCTGAAACAGCATTTTCCTTCACTCCACAGGAGTATATTTCTATTCATCGAAAAATTATTCCAAGGAATTTATCCGTATGCAGGTAAGATAAGAGAGTATAATATTACTAAAAAGAATGGGTACTTGATGGAGACACTATTTTTGTATGGGAGTGCATCTGAATTGGAAGCAACACTTGACTATGATTTTTTTCTAGAGAAAGAGATTTTTAGTTATAAAGGTTTGACAATGGAGGAAAATCATTCATCATTTAGCGGTGTTTATTTCCAGATTATGGCAAATTCATATTTCTTTTGGAGAAGGAAATACAAGAACGACTGCCGTATTTTTATTAAATATTTAAGAACTCTTGGGTTTACTGTGACAAATGAGAGTTTTTGCAGACCATTCGTGGTATTTAGAAAATGCACTTGTTCGTAAAAGCGAATTATACGAATTTACCAAAAGGGATTCATGAAACAACGGAGTATCTTGAGTTATTTCTTAAGAATTTATTATTAAATGAGAATCATAGCTTATCCAATCGTAATCTTAGAATTTATGAATGATACAATATAAATAATAATAGCAATAATGTTTTTCGGAACTTATCTAAATCACCGGACTTAAAAACACCGGTGTATTGTAAAAATTCGAACAACTATTTAAAAAATATTTTTTAAATAACTCCTTGCATTTTGATTTCAGAAGGAGTATTATCTATTTAAAGAAAATTTTAAATAGAAAGAGATGAGTGTATGTCTGTTAATGAAATTTTGTCTGCATTATCGGATGAAAACCGTCGGAAGATTTTAGGAAATTTTACGACAGGGTCGAACGAATACAGGAGACTTAGCAAATAGCTTACAAATCACACGCAAGCATTGTCGTATCATTTAAAAAGTTAAAACAGGCGGATTTAATTTATGAAACAAAGGAGAAAAGAACTTTATTTATTATGAATTAAATTTAACTCGTTTTAGAAGAGGCAATTGTTTGGATGAATTCAATTATTGGAGGAAAAATAATATGTTAGTGGAACAAAGAAAAATTTATTTATTAGATGTCATTTTGACCTTTTTACCTATATTACTTGCTTTATGCGTTGTTTGGTATGCACCTGAAACTATCGTCACTCGTTTTGACTTAGAAGGAAATGTGGTCGCAACAGCTTTACGTTGGACGATTGTTATATTCCCAATCTTCATTTTATGTTTTTCTGGTTTGATTAAATGGATTGATGATAAAGAATTGGTCGGAAGTAAAATAAAGAAATTAGTTGCTATATTTTTTAGAGTTACATTGCTATTGTTTAACGCTATTGCTTTTTCCAATTTGTCTTAATATTGACAGGCGTTAGTATGGGTTCTCAAATGGGACGTTTTATGGCATTTCTAATTGGGGTATTTATGATATTCATTGGAAATGTTAGTCCTAAAATTAAAAGAAACGAATAAGCACTTTGGATTCCGTGTGTCATGGATTATGAATCATGATGAAGCTTTCCGTAAACACAACGATTCTTTTGGATTTGCGGGCATGGTTTCTGGTGTAATTTTTATCTTAATTTCATTATTTGCTGGGGAATCAATTAGCAATGGTTCTTGGAGTATCGGTTTGTTGCTAACGATTGGTATTACTGCAGTGTATTCGTATAAAAAATTAGTAAATAAAAATGACTTTTCCTTTGTAGCATTTTAGACTGTGGTCAATTTTTGTGCTATGAGGAAAAAGTCATTTTATTTTGATAAACATTAACAGTGTAATGCTAGTTTTTGTTCTTTTTCGATTGCAATATCAACTTGTGGATGAATTGATCATAGTCATGACTCATTTTTCATATAGAGCTTTATCATAATGTTCAACCGCCTGATTCCATTGAAATAAATCAGGAATCTCTCCTCTTGCAAGTTTGGATGCTCGGAAGTAATAAGTTCAAATGAATGAAAACTTGTTTAATGAGGGCAGAATAATATTCATTTTTCTAAAGGTATTGAACTCGTGATATGAGATATATGTTTGTTGAGAAAGACACATCATCGGTAAATTATCTTCGTTTAATATTACAATCTCTTTCCCACTGAAGGTATCACGATGATAGGCAAATAGAATCATTTTTAATAATAATGGTGGTTCGTGATTCAATGTAGAATGATTTTCGGGAAAAATAATGGAATCTGGTATAGAGCTAACAAACAAGTGTATGAAAGTTGCAATATGATTTTTCGAAGCGTATAGTACGTTTTAAATTAGAAGAGTCGAATGGTGAAGTCATAACTATCATCCTTTACTAAAGTTTTTATAACTTCATTATATCAGAGGAAAATAAATATGTTTACTATTTTAACAACTAGTTCTTCAAGTTTTGGGCAATATTCTCAATCGTTACGGAGAAAAAGTCATTTTCACATTGATTTTTAATTTAAGGAGCGGTATACTGTGTGAAAAACGATAACATTTTTGGAAAAAGGGGATTAAGATGCAAAAAGTATTGATAGGTATTTCATATTAGTAGGAGTGATATGTATTGAATTAAGTATGTATGTCGTTCCTTTTATAGAAGAAGTTACTTTTGAATTTCCAATGTTTGTTGTTGGGCTTATTCTTTGCATTATCTCCATTATATTTTCAATTAGAAACCCAAAAGTTAAGGAGGGTAGAAATGATTGGGTTACGTCTCATTTTATTTAACAGTAATAGAGTCTTTATGTTAGGAAAAATATAGAGTAGTAAGTATTGTATTGTTAAGTATTTGTTTAGCTTCTTGTGGTCAGCAGAAAAATACACAAGAAACGACGGTTCAAGAAAGTGTTACAACGGTGGAACAAAGTAAAACTACTAACTTTCAATTAGGAAAAGGAAGTAATCAGTTTAATACTGTTTCATTTACTGAAACGTTTAGGGACAAGAGTATGGTCGCTCATTATGCAGAAGAGTATCCAGATTTTATTCCACAAATGTTATCAGAGGATGGAAAAATTATACGGCAGTGTGGATCATGTTGGAATTTTGGAAATCGATCTAAAAACAAATGAGCATTCATTGGTTCATGGAGTGAGTGATGCAACAGTTTCTCATCAATGGGTTCGAGCAGTTGACAAAAATTGGGTATTTTTGAGGAGTATACAGACTCAAAAGAAAATGCAAAACTTCTACTTATTGAATCGTACAACGGGTGAAGTTACAACTGTCAAAAGAGAATGAAAAGATGCCACTAGTTCATCACATTACAGCATTCTTTACAGAAGATTCGAAGTTAGTATTTAATATTGTTAAGGATAGTAAAGAAGATACATCCTTAAATACGCTTCATCAATTGGAAACAACAACGATGAAAGATCAAGTCATTGATCAAAACACCTTTTTCACCGATTCAATTCGATGGAAAACTTTATTATATTCGCTATGATGCAAGTGCTAACCATTCAGAAGTTGTTCAATACGATATGAAGAGTGGAGAGAAAGAAGTAACGTTGACGCATCAAAGTGCAACAGAACATTTGAATCAATTATTTACGGATCAACATGAATTATCTGTTTCACTAGGCACAGATTTAAAGAGTGGAAACCATTTACCATGTCAATCAAGCAGAGAAGAAATATGATTGGGTGTATGGATACGTAAGCACTGGATTTATCCAACAGAATCACCTTTGGATTCATGAGTTTCTCAGCAACCGACCATGAATCAGGACGATACAAAACACCTTATCGTTTGATTGACTTACAACATCGTAATGAATATGACTATGATGGAAGCATGGTATTCCTATCTCGAAAAAGGAATGGCATGGGTAGCCTTCAAGAAAGATACAAAAGACATTCCAAAAAGGTGAAACATTCCGAAACGAAAACTCAGAAATTCATTATGTTGAATTTGAATGAAGATGAAAAAGTGATATACAACTACAAGCTCCTAGAATGAACTAGGGCTTGTTTTGTAATTTAAAAGCAATTATTCGTATTGATGATTGACTTTTGTACTTAAAAATCATTATATTTTAAGTGCAAAAAGGCGGTTTTGCTATGAATAAAAAGAATTATTAATTGAAAAATTAAGGAGATAAGTAGTTATGAAACATCTTACTTTGTATATACAGTTTAATGTTATGTATGTTAGCATTTTTGCTTATAAAAATGAGTTAGGAATATCTATTACTTCAATTATACTGGTTGTATTGTTAACATGTTTTGCAGGAATTAATCTGTTTTATACGCATATCATTATTAAAGCAGTAATTTCCTGTTTATTATTATTGATTTCGTTCATGTTTTTGTGGATAGAAGAAAAGAGTCTTAAGAAAGTTCATTTGTCGCATCATATTATTAGATTGTTGCTTCATTTAGTTTTTAATATTTAATTTATGGGTAATTTAGATTGAAAGAAAAGAGTGGAAGAAATGAATAAGAATAATGCCATTGGGAGTAATTGAAGGAGATTCGAAAAAGCACTATTCACACAAGAAGAAATTCATAAAAGTGATGAAAGAGTTGCAAAAGATTAGTAAAAACAATTGAAGAACAAAAGAAAGAGCAGCAAGAGAAAAAGATTAGAATTTTCCGTAAGGGTTAATGTTGACAAATAAAAATGAATTGTATATAAAAACAAGCTCCTAGAATAAACTAGGGGCTTAAAAAATATCTGAATGAGTACCTGTACGGGAAGCCACTAAAATAAGGTTTCCATTATCAATTGCATATACTAATAACCAATCAGATTCAATGTGACATTCTCTAAAACCAATATAATTTCCAGCCAATGCATGGTCACGGTATTTAGGAGATAGTGTTTGATTACTTCTTAGAGTATTAAGAATATTATGTAATTTTTGAAGATCATAACCTCTTTTGAATCCTTTTTAAGATCTTTTTAAATTGATTGGTTGTCACTAATTCAAGCATATTATTCACCAATGACTTCATTAAATAATTCGTCGACAGAATGATATACCTTTGGCTGAACTTTGCCATTCATAATCTCTCTAGCTTCTTGAATCGCTAATTCAGTTTGATGATTATAGCGAGGTTGTTTAATTTTGAAAAAGGAAATCCACCTTCCATTATTGAAGTTCTTAAGAAAATATTAATAGCATCAGTTACTGTTATTCCAAAGCTAGAAAATAATTCTTCAGCTTGAGCTTTAGTAGATGGTTCAATTCTTAAATTTATATTTGCAGTTTTTGCCATAATAAAACCTCCATTTATTAATTCAAAGTTATTGTAACGTAAATGTTTAACAAATACAATACAAGTAAAAAGTCTATTGCTATATTTTTTTATAAAACACTTCATGACATCTCCTACAAAGGCAGATGTTATTTTTATTTTTAAGAAAAATTAGAATTATGTGGACAAGATTAGATTATAACTTTTAAATATATTGCCAAATATGCTATAATTCGGACAATATTTATTTTGAGGTGTCATATGTCTTATTTATTTGAGATATTACAAGTTTACTAAATGGTGCAATCTATGACTTTACAAGTATTTGTACTTGTCTTATTATTTTCAATTCCTTTAGGGGTTGTGATTGCCTTTGTATTGCAAGTCCATTGGAACCTCCTCCATTATGTTATTCATATATATATTTGGATTATGCGTGGAACGCCATTATTGCTTCAGTTGATTTTTATTTACTATGTATTGCCTAGTGTGGGTATTCGTTTGGATCGTATTCCCGCTGCGATTATTGCGTTTACGTTGAATTATGCAGCGTATTTTTGCTGAAATTTTTCCGTGGAGGGATTGATACGATTCCACAAGGTCAGTATGAAGCGGCTAAAGTGTTAAAATTTACCCCAATTGCAACTGTTCGTTATATTATTCTTCCTCAAGTAACTAAGATCGTGTTACCAAGTGTGTTTAATGAAATTATGAGTTTAGTAAAAGATACATCATTAGTGTATGCATTAGGCATTTTCAGATTTAATTTTTGGCGAGTCGTACAGCTGCTAATCGTGATGCTAGTTTAGTACTGATGTTTTTAGCAGGAGCGATTTACTTAATTTTAAATTGGAGTTATTACAATTGCTGCAAAATGTGTAGAGAAGAAATTCAGTTATTATCGTTAGGAGGAGAACCATGTTAGAATTACGCAATATTAGTAAAGGTTTTAGGGATAAGAAAATTTTGTCAAACTTTAATCTAACTATTCGAGAAAAAGAAATTTTAGCAATCGTTGTACCTTCTGGTGGAGGAAAAACAACATTGCTAAGAATGTTAGCAGGATTAGAAACGATTGATTCTGGTGAAATTTATTATAATGGAAACTTACTGCCATTAGATGAATTAGAAAAAGCGTCGCTTATTAGGATTTGTTTTCCAAGATTTTCAATTATTTCACATTTATCCGTATTAGATAATTTAACTTTATCACCAGTGAAATGATGGGTATGTCAAAAAGATGATGCAGAAGAAAAAGCTAGAAAATTATTACTTCGACTTGGATTAACCGAACATGCTGACGAATATCCTTATTCCTTATCAGGAGGGCAAAACAACGGGTGGCACTCGCAAGAGTTGATGATGATTGATCCAGAAATTATCGGCTATGATGAACCAACTTCAGCACTACGATTAGAAGTGGAAAAATTAATTTTACAAAAATCGTGAATTAGGAATGACACAAATCGTTGTAACGCACGATTTACAATTTCAGGAAAATATTGCCGACCAATTATTAAAAAGTGGAACCAAAATAGGAGGGAGTTTATGATTAAAAAGAAATTCTTACTATTTTGTACGTGCAGTCTTAGTTTTCATCTTCATGGTTTGTACGCAAAAAGCCAGTGACCCAAAAACAAGATAATTGGGAAAAATACCAACAACAAAAACAGTATTACAGTAGATTCGATAATACATTCATTCCAATGGGATACGAAGAGAAAAATGGACAATATGCAGGATTCGATATCGATCTAGCAAAACTAGTTTCCGAGAAATTAGGCATTCGAGTTCAATTTCAACCAATTGATTGGGATATGAAGGAAACAGAATTACAAAACGGAACGATTGATGCTATCTGGAATGGCTATTCTGCAACTGATGAACGAAGAGAAAAGGTAGCGTTCACTCATTCCCTATATGCAAAATACTCAAGTCATCGTCAGCAAAAGTCTAGTAACATTCGTACAGTTTCTGATATGAATGGAAAAGTACTTGGCGCTCAAACAGGTTCATCTGGATATTTGGATTTTTGAAGCACAACCGGAACTATTAAAAATTATGTAAAGAATCATGATGCTGATCAATATCAAAGCTTTAACGAAGCACTCATTGATTTGAAAAATGACCGCATTGATGCATTATTGATTGACCGAGTTTATGCGAATTATTACCCTAGCTTCAGAAGGCATTATTGAAGATTATGAAATATTTCCAGCAGGATTTGAAAGTGAATCTTTGCGGTAGGCGTTCGTAAAAGTGATAAAATATTACAAGAACAACTAAGCCAAGCATTTATAGACTTATACCAAGAAGGAAAATTCCAAGAAATCAGTCAAAAATGGTTTAGGGAAAATATTGCTACTACGGAAGTAAAAGGACAAAAATAAGAAATCATAGAGGTATCTACTAAGAAGTAGGTGTCTTTTTGCATCATTCATTGAAATCAAACATCGACTATGTTAACGTTAAGGTATTAACAACAGTTAAAGGATAATGATATGAAAAAGAAAAACAACAAGCATCATAGAAGAACACTACAACGGCTAAAACCGTTCCCCATTATTTGCCATCTCTTTAAGTGGAAAGAATTATCTCATTCCCAATTTTTGGGCATGGTTACTAGAACAAGAAGTCGAAGGAAAAACATCCATTTATTGAAGTATTTATCCCCTGATTTTTTTATCAAAACGGATGTACCTTCATCTCAGTCGAACGAGAAAAAGAAACATGTGGATTTAACGATTACGTATAAAAAAACAAAAGCTAATGAAACAGAAGTACTGATTATTGAAAACAAAATCAAGTCCATTCCAACAAAAGAACAATTGATGAGATATGAAGAAGAATTAGGAAAACAACACATAACAACTCACAGGAATTCTAACAGGATTATACGCCTCATTAGATATCCAAGATTTAGGAAAATGGTCATTCTTAAGTTACCAAGAAATTGCTAAACGAATCATGGATATCCAAGAAGTACATGCAACAATGGATTTTGCAGACTATATCAAACAATATGCGGAAGATATCGAAGTACCTATGACTTATTCCAAAAGTAAAAATGGAGCAAAAATAAAGGCAAATACATCATTGGAGACAAAGACTTAGAAAAATCCGTTATTCTGATATTTATGTAAAACTAAAGGGGTCAGAATTCATGGAAGAAATTAATAAACGCCTCAATTTTGATACGTATAAAGATTGTTAAAACCAGTCTGCGGACTCAGCTTCAATCATAAGAAACCAACCCTCAGTATCGTGTCTCTCAAAGAATCGATGGAGATTCAACAAAAGAAATTGGTATGATTATCGTACAAATAGAAGGAGACCAATTCAGAATTTATGGCGGAGCTTCGCAAGAAAGGCAATTATCACGAGGAAACAGTTATTATTAAACTTTACTATTGCAATTACTTCAAGAGAAATTTTTAGAAGAAATTACCAAACAGAATCGTACTTCTAAATGAGAAATAACTATTGTAAGTATGGGGAATGTTGCAGCTAAATATTGCCATTGTTATCAATACTGGAAAATAGAGGACTTTAGTTATGATGCCATTATTGATGAATTAATCAAGCAAATGAAAATTGCGGAAGAGAAGATTAAGGACGGCTTGACGTTTTCGAGTAGGAAAGACGGCGTGAGCCGTGCTTTTAACAGTAATTCTTTTTGTAAAAATAAAAAATATTTTTAAGATAAATTCTTAAACAAACTAATGACAAAGATTATTTCATAAAAATAAAAATATTAGTATAAATACCTATAGATTTTTGGTTTTATGTTTAGTATTTTTCAGATTTAAGTGGAAATAATATCTACTACATTAATTTGATAACGTTTACTATAATTAGATTATAGAAAGGAAATAGTTGTGAACGAGAGCTTTTTGAAATATTAAATCAATTAATTCATACATATTATCCTGTTCGAATATATGTATTTCAAGAAAAATTTGAGTTACTAGTAGAACAATAAGGAATGATATAATTAATGAATTTCTATTGGATAATGAACTTCTCACCATTAGTATAATTCGAGGGAAAAGGCATTCTATTAAATTTTAACAGATAAGGAAATTCAAAAATTAGAAAAATTAATTCAAATGAAAAAGGAAGTGGTTTACCTAACGAGAGAAGAAAGAATTCTAGATATACCTTAAGTGTAGCTTTAAGTAACGAAAAGGTAAATAAAAAGAAGTTGAATACTTAGTATCAAAAGTCAACAATTGATGAAGATATGAGGCAATTACGATTAAAGTTAAATAGCTATGATATTCAGTTAAATAGTAATCCAAAAACATGGGCTAATTTTAAAGGCAAAGAATCAACAATAAGAACTATGTTATATTCAGTTGTTTGCAATGAATTTACAAAAGATAATTATTGGCATGAAAATATAAATATTATTCATAAACATATTCCGATGATTCTAGATATTAATCAAATTTTTACAAATAATTTTTGAAATGAGTAAAGATTCTTTACAACAATTACATTTTGTATATATTCACTTATATATGGATTAGCAGAGTTCAACAAGAAAAATTTTATAAATAATTCTGAATTACCAATTGGGCAAGTTGATATTACGACTTCTCTTGAAAAATATTTTAATGATATTTGTTCTAAATTTAAGATTAAAAACTTCTATATTTGAAAAAGATTACATTTTAAAGATCTTACAATCATTTAATTTTGATAAAAATATTAATCAAGTTGATTGGTTGCATATCCAACTTGTTGTTTTTGATTTAATACAATTTGTTGAAAATAGAACAGGTATTTCATTTTTCAAGAAAGAAGAGGATTTACATAAATCATTAGTATATTCATATGATTAGTATGGCGACAAGAGTTCAAAATAACATTCAATTGGTTAATCCTTTAAAGGATAAGATTGAACGTAATTATGGGTTAGTTTACCAAGCAGTTAAAGAATTTTCCCCAATATTGAATAAACTATTTTGTAATCATGTATCAGATGATGAATTAGCATTTTTAACAATACATTTTCAACGATTTTAAGTGAAATAAATCAAGAAACAAAACATAGATTTAGAGCTGTAGTAGTTTGTAATTATGGAATCGCTACAAGTAAGTTATTATCTGAAAATTTAAAAGAGTATTTTAATATTGATGTAATTGCATTATTAAGTTCTACTGAAAACTTCAATAATTGATAAATTAGATGTTGATCTTGTTTTTCTACTATAGAAATTGCAAGGGTGAATAAACCATTGTTAGTAATTGATTCATGCTTCAAGAGGACAGTAAATATCAAATTAGAGAATTTCTATCGAATCAAAAGATGTAAAAGAAGAATTTCGGAAAAAGAATCTGATTATACTACAATGTTGAAAGAAATTATCTCGTTACTAGAAGAAAAGACATGTATTTAATGAAAATTTATATAGTTTATTAGAAAGCTTTATTTATTAAATATGGATTATCAATAAATAAGAAAGAGGTACAGCTAATGATTCAGGATATTTTTAATTGATAGTAATATCTTAATCAATAAACAAAAGTTGGATTGAGGAAGCAATTGCCTACTCAGCCAGTTCATTATTAAAAATCAGGGAGTTATTAATGAAAACTACATTAAATCTATGATTCATAGTGTTGAGGAGTTTGGACCATACATTGTGATGGCACCACATATGGCATTGGCACATGCAAGACCAGAAGATGGAGTAAATAAATTAGGGTTTTAGTGTTTCAATTTTTAAAAATCCAGTATCTTTTGGGGATGAAGATGAACAGCAAGTCTCAGTAATTTTCTGTTTATCAGCTGTTGATTCGTATTCCCATTTAAATATTATGAAAAGTTTAATTAATTTAATAAGACTCAACGGATAAAAATTGAAAAATTGTCTAAAAGCAATTAGCAAAGAAGAAGTAAAAATATTTTATTAGATAGAAAAAGGAGGGTTGAAAATGAGTAAACTGGTTAAATTATTGTTTGTGTGTGGTGCAGGTTTAGGTTCTAGTTTTGCTGCCCAAATGGCTACAGGAGGAGGTATTAAATAAAAATAATATTAAAGCTAAACTTGACCATGTTGATATTTCCAACAGCATCATCATCAAATGTAGATGTTATTATTACTGCACAAAATTTTAAAAAGCAATTTGAAAAATTTAATATAGATTATGAAAAACAAGTATCATATATTTAAAAATATTGTTTCAGCTAAAGAAATTGAAGAAAGAAAAATTAATTCCAGTATTAAAAGAAAAATTTTTAGACTAAAGAGAGATAATTATGGAGTCGTTAATTTCATTATAAATAATGTGTTAACTCAAGTAGCTGTTACAATTGCATTAATTGCAATGTTGGGTTTATTACTTCAAAAAGAAATCAGTAGGTCAGGTAATTTCAGGAACATTAAAAACATTATTAGGTTTTCAGGTGTTAAGTGCAGGTTCAAGTATAATCGTTGGTAGCTTAGTGTACTTTTGAATTATTTTTCAAAAAGGATTTCATACACAAGGAATTGTTCCTTCTATTGAGTCAATTAATGGACAAGCAATGAATGAATTAGGATTAGTAGTTCTATTGCACTAACATTCTTAGCAAGTTTATTTTAATATAATTTTTGCAAGATTTACAAAATGGAAATATATTTTCTTAACAGGTCAAGCACTATTATGGATGTCAACGATGACAACGGTATTTGGTTATGCAGGAGGATTACGTGGTATTACATTAATTCTTGTTGGTGGTGTAGTCGGTGGTTTCTTTACAGTTAGCCATGCCTGCAATTGCCCAACTAATTATTCGTAAAGTAACTGGTTCAAATGATATAGCGTTAGGACATTTTTGTACAATTGGATATTTGTTTGAAGCAGGTGTAGCAAAATTATTTGGTGAAAAAGGAGAAAATAAAAATCTATAGAAGAAATAGAACTTCCTTCTGCTTTTGAATTTTTACAAGATACCTATCTTTCAGTTATGGTAGTTATGGTTCCTATGTTTATCATTACAGCTCTATTTGTTGGACCTGATGCAGTTGATACTGGTACTCAACATTATGCTATGTATGCATTTATGCAATCAATTCAATTTGTAGTAGGTGTATATGTTTTATTAGTAGGAGTTAGATTATTACTTGGAGAAATTGTACCAGCTTTCCGAGGTATAGCTATGAAATTAGTTCCTGATGCAATTCCAGCTCTGATTGCCCTGTATTTTTCCCATACTCACCTAACGCAGTTATCTTAGGTTTTATTACTACCACTATAGGAACATTAATTGCAATGATCACGCTTCCAATGTTTGGCTTAGCTACTATTCTACCAGGTATGTTAACAAACTTCTTTGCAGGTGGTACCGCTGGAATTTTTGGAAATGCAACTGGAGGTAGAAGAGGTGCGATAATTGGTGGTATTGCTCATGGTTTCTTTATTACGTTGTTACCTGCATTATTAGTTACTGCATTTAATCAATTAGGGATTTATAAATGCAACTGCAACTGACGTAGATACAGTAACAGCAGCATTATTATATGCTTGGTTATTAAATCCACTCTTTAAAAATGTTCTAATATTTAATTAAAAAGAGGAAAATGACATGTTTAATTGGTTTAAAAATAGATAGTTCAAATTTAGAGATACTGATAATATTTCTGTTTTGACAGAAGAAGAGTAAAGCTCTTATTGAATGAAATTAAAAATGATTATAATTTAGTTAGCAATATTACATCTGATAAAGAAAAAGCAACTATATTTGAGCGTATGTACTTTTACTTATGCAAAAATAAATAAAATTGATGATGCAATTGAAGTTTTAGAGAAAAAGTATGGAATGTAAACTATCTATGGGAGATGGTTACAAAAATTATTGTCACTATATAATCTAAAACGTGCAGAAGCAGCACGAAATCGTGATGATGCAAAATTGGACTATTATATGATGAAAATGGATGAAATGAGAAAATATTGCATTAACATTATCAAAAATGATAGAAAGAAGAGATTCTAAAATGTATAAAACTGTTAGAGAAGTAACAGAAGTAGCTGAAAAATTAAATATGACAATAGGGGCATTTAATATGCATAATTTAGAAATGCTTCCTGATATGATAAGAGCTGCAAAAAGAAATGGGAAGTCCAATTATAATTCAAACCAGTATTGATACGGCAAAAATATATTGGCTATAACGTTATTGTTGCTGTTGTAAAAGAACTTAGCTAATAGTATGTTGGTAGATGTTGCATTACACTTGGATCATGCAAAAGACTTTGATGCTATAAAAGATGCAATTGCGGCAGGATATTCGAGTATAATGTTTGACGGATCTGCCTTGCCTTTCAAAGAAAATATTGAAAAACACGTTTAGTAGTGAGAATATGCACATGCAAGAGGAGTATCTGTTGAAGGTGAGTTAGGTACAATTGGAGGAACTGAAGAAGGGATTTCTGTTTCTGATGAAGATAAGCAATATACAAGACCAGAAGATGCAGTGACTTTTGTTCGTGAAACAGGAGTTGATATTTTAGCTGTAGGTATTGGAACTAATCATGGACAATTTAAATCTAAAACAAATGTAAAAATACCATTACTAAAAAGAAATTCATAAAGTTGTTGATGTTCCTCTTGTGATTCATGAGGAACAGGGGTTAAAGAAGAAGATTATCCAAACTTAATAAATAATGGTATTCGTAAATTTAATGTTGGTACAGAACTATTAGTAAATTGGACTCAAGAAAGCTAAAGATCATTTTTGCTGAAACACCAGTGAATAAATCATTAAGATATAATATTATACCTGCAAATCAAAAGTTAAAGAAATTGTAAAACATAAAATTGGATTGTTTATGAATACTGAACAACCAACTAATTTAGATTAACAATGATTTTTAATTTTTATTAGCTGGTCCACCAGCTACAGGTAAAAAGTTATCTAAGTGAGTTGATTCTAAAAATATTCCTAAAACATTTATTATTTCACCAGATGAATTTAAACAGGATTTGTATGATAATATTGGTTTTGATAATGAAATAGAAAAGAAAAATTTAGAAGAAAAATGTGGATTTTTGTATTATACTGCTTTGAAAGTGTACATGAGCATAGGGAAAAATTTATTGTTACTGAATACCCATTTTCTTACAAACAAAAAGAATTTTTAAAGTATTTGAGTAGAAATAATGAATATGATGTTATTACAATTAGATTAGTTTCTGAATTTGAAGTATTGTGGAAAAAGAAGATTTGAAAGAGATATTTCTGAAGAAAGACATCTTGGATTCATTGTAAGCAAAGTATCATTATGGGGATTGTTTAAATGATCGAACAAAAAGCAGACTCAATTAATTACTAAAGAAGAATTCAGGAAAATTATTGAATTACGAAAAATATAATGATTTTGAGTTAGGAAGGTTATTTGAGTTTGACGTAACTGATTATAGTAAAGTAAGTTATAACAAATTGATAGAAGAATTGGTTTGTCTTTCAAAATTTAAAGATTGAAACTATTAACTATTTATTATCTTCTTAAATAAGCGAATATATATTATAAGTTGGTATTTAGATTATTTACAATTAAGAGATTATAGGAATTAAGAGTGTAAGTTGCTTAATTCTTTTGTTTATAAGTTTATTAGCTATTATAGTGGCTCTTAATCAAAGAATTTATATTAATCGAATTTTCTTAATATTTAATTGATAATTTTAGTTTATATAATTTAAAGATTACAAGATATTTTACTATGAAATAATAATCAAAAATACACAAATTAAAAATTTATTAAAGGGAAATCTTAATCTTGAAAATTTTTAATGTGAACAAAAATATCTGATATAGCTGAAAAATTATCCTATTAAAACGGATAAAACTAGAAAAATAATATTGATAAAAATATCACAAAGTAGTAAAATTTAGTTAGGCAAATAATGTGACTGGCGCCGTTACAAAGTTTATTAAAAATACAAAGAAGGATTAATGTGTCAAATTTAGAAGATAGTAATGGATTACAGAAAAGTTTAAAAACTATTTTTGTTTATACTGTAGCAACAGGTTCAATTTTTACGATTTGTTAGTTATTGGGATTCAGTATTTTACAATTACTGTGGACCAGGTACGTTTTTGGCGTTTGCACTTATGACGCTTCGCAATTTTACCAATCGCTCTTGTTTATAGTGAGATATCTCCTTTATTCAAAAACTGCGGGTGGCGAATTAATATATAATACAGTTGGTATTAATAAACATGCAGGCTTTTTAGCATCATGGTTAATTATGGCTGCTTGATTTCTGTACCTCAGCTGTTGTTATGGCAATAGCGACATTTATTAGTAGAACTTTTTGGATTAGCTTTAAAGTTTTAATAATATTATGATTATTGCTATTGTAATTTTACTTTTTGTATTTATTATGAGTTTACAAGATGTTCAAATGTTAGTAAAAAGCTCAAGCATTTTTCTTATTTTACGAATATTACTACAACCATTATTACAGGTATTTTACTATTAACCCTCAGGACATTGGAATATCAATAATTTTCTAATTTATTCCATTCAAATGTTGAAAGTAGTTTTATTATTCCTGGATGGATTATTGGAATGGCGCTATTAATAACTCCATATTTTGGGTTTGAAACTGTTCCTCAAATGGTAGAAGAAGGAGATTTCCCTATATCTAATACTAAGAAAGCTATTTGTGGTTCTGTTCTTACTTGTGGTATTATCTATACATTTTTCTTCTTTCTGCGTTGCAGGATTAGATTCATTTGATCATCTATTAGCAAATGATGCATCTAATGGTTTTATGTCTATCATTGCTATGGAAAAATTTTAGGTTGGAAAAGTATGCTGTAGTGTACGGCTGTATTTCAATTTTACTAGGAATGCTAGCTTCAATTTTTAGGATTCTGGATGTCAACTGTTCGTATGTTGTATTCAATGGGAAAAATAATTTCTTACCACAAATATTTATGAAGTTAAATCGTCATCAACAACCTATTTTACTCTAATATATTTTTATTAGTCACTTAGTTTAATCTTTATATTATTACAAAAATGCTACAACATTTATGAATGATTTCTTTAATTTAATGTCATTTGGTTGTGCGTGTGTCATGCTTTAACAATGATATCAGCTGTAAGAATACGTAAATTACATCCTGAATGGTATGTAAATAACAAGAATACGGTTAAGGGTGGTAATATTTTAAGAATACTTGCTAATGTTGATTATGTTAGCATAGCATCTCTTCTGCACGCTAGGACAAGGAATAGGATCATGGATATCATTTGCTGTATATATAGGGGAGTAGCGTACTTATCTGGTTGTGGATGGTATTGATTCGTTGGAAAAAGTTACAGTTAAAATTGAAACACCTGATGGTGAAAAAGAATATTAAAAAGGGGAGTTTAACATGAAAAATTAGAAGGTAAAGTTGCAGTCATTACAGGTGCAGCTGTTGGTTTAGGAAAAAGGTATTGCTACAGTATATGCAAAATATGGAGCAAAAATTATGCATGATTGATTTATTACCAGAAGTTGAAGAAACAGCAAAAGAATTAAGAGAAAATATAATGCTGAAATTGTTACTTATATCGGAGATGTTTCTAAAAAGATAATATGGAAGAAGCTGTAAACAAAGCCGTTGAAAAATTTGGAGAAGTTAATGTTGCTTTGTTGTAATGCTGAGTATGTCGTTTAGCACCTTTGAAGAAATGACAGATGAAATGAGAGATTTCCATATTGATGTTAATATTAAAGGTGTTTGGAATACATGTAAAGCAGTTATTCCACATATGTTAAAACAAGGTGGAGGTAGTATTGTGATTGCTTCATCTGTTACAGGTGATATTGTTGCTGATGCAGGGGAAGCAGCTTTACGCTTTGACAAAATCTGCTCTAGTTGGCTTAACAAAATGTTTAGCAGTAGAATACGCTGACCGTCATATAAGAGTTAATTGTTCTCAACTTGGATACGCAAGAACTCCAATGGTAGAAAAATGGCTGTTGAATCAAATCCAAATGATCCAGAAAGTGCAATTCAAGATATTGCAGTAGGAGTTCCAATGAAAACGTCTAGCAGATCCTTTAGAAGTTGGGGAATTAGTTTGCATTCCTTGTAGTGACGAATCTAGCTATTTAACAGGTTCACAAATTGTTATTGATGGTGGTAGTACATTACTCTGAAACAATGAGTATTGGTACTAATTAATTTAAATAAAAATTTGAATGAAATTTCCAAAAACAGTTAAAAGTTCCTCTTAGCTTTAACTGTAGGAATAAAAATAACAGAATTGATTATAAATGTAGTTATAAATAAAAATTAACATTTAAAATAGGGTCGGATTTCAAAAATTCATCTAAAACAATTGTTCGTGGCGCCAATTCATGATTCTACTTATATAACTGCATGAGAACAAAACTTACTTTTGGTGAAATTATAGTAGATGATTTGTTATTAATTACAAATATTAATTGATTCATAAAGATATTATGATAACGGTAAGAAACTTGGAGGTAGTTATATGGAAAAGAATTGCTGAACCAATAATATATAATTTAGATTATACTGAAAAATGGATAATCAGTATGAGATTGTTTGATCCAAATGATGAACGAGTAATTTTTTAAGTTTCCTACAGTTTATATTGTTCATCATAAAAAGATTTAACGTATACTGTTTATGTTGGAGAAACTACAGATATTAAGAAACGAACTTTTCAACATTTAAAAATAGATATAAAATCTAGAGAAGATTGGTTAAATTTTCAGAGGAATCTGATGTGAAAATGTTTGTGATTGATCATGAAATGTTTAATAAATCATTAACATTAGATATTGAAAAATAAATTAATGCATTATTTAAGTAGTACTGATACTGTAAGTGGTGTTAATAATAGACGATTGAATCAACAAAATGAATATTATACATCAGATAATATGGAGACAATTTTTCAAAAATATGGAGAAAATTACGTTCATTTGAACCGGATATTTTCCCTACTAGAAAAAGAATTGAAGACGCAGCTGTATTTAAAAGCATCTCCATTTCATAAATTAACGCAAGAACAAGTAAATGCAAAAAGAACAAATTATGCTAAGAATTGTTAGTAATATTGCAAATAGTATTTCTAATAATGATGTTGAAAGTAAATTAATAATGGTAAATGGTGAAGCTGGTTCAGGTAAGACAGTTCTAATGAGTAATTTGTTTTATGAATTATTTCAGGAGTCTAGTTTAGGGAAAAGGTGAAACTGTATTGAGTGGAATTACACCATATCTTTTAGTAAACCATGACTCAGCAATTGAAAGTTTATAAAGAAATTGCTAAAAATTAGATGATTAATAAAAAGGGTGAAGAGAATTTAGTCTCAAAAACCAACAAGTTTTATTAATAATCATTCTCCTGAAAAATAAGGTTGATGTAGTTATAGTAGATGAAGCTCATCTATTGTTAACACAAAGGTAAGCAATCATATAGAGGTAAAAATCAGTTATTAGACTTATTAGAGCGAGCAAAAGTAGTTGTAATTGTTTTTGATGAAAATCAAGTTTTATTAACTGAACAAGTCTGGGAATCTGAATATTTAGATAAGCTAAAACATGATTGTAATTTAAATCAAAATTACATTGAATTAAAAATCAAAATGAGAATACATTCTGGACAAGAAACAGTCCGTTGGATAAGAAATATTATTGATAATAACACTATTGGTGATATTCCTAGAGATTCAAAAAGGTTATGATTTAAAAATCTTTAATTCTCCATCTGAAATGGAAGAAGAGATTGTAAGAAGAAATGATAATGAAGATATGGGATTATCCCGTATGGTAGCTACTTTATGATTGGGAATATAGTCAAAATAATACACCAGAAGGAGATCTATGGAAAGTTACAGTTGGTGATTGGTCAATGCCATGGAATTTTTGAATTATTAAATTCAAAATACAGCTAAAAAGTCTAAAAATCGATTAATGACAATTCATTGGCTTGGGCAGAAAACCCTAATTCTATTGAAGAGATAGGTTCTACATTTTCAGTACAAAGGATTTGATTTGAATTATGTTGGTGTAATTATTGGTCCATCAGTAAGTTTTTAAAGATGGTAAGGTTGTTTTCCTACCAGAGCATAGTAAAAAACAAAAAAAGCAATTCGCAATAGAACTTTTGAATCTGAGAAAGATAAACCAAAAACACAAAAATTTGGTGAAACATTATTAAAGAATGAATTAAATGTCCTTCTAACGAGGGGAGTAAAAAGGGATTATATATTTATGCAGTAGTCCTGATTTACAAAAAGAATTACTAAAGAGCAGGGAGAAAAATAATGGCTAATGAAAATAATATCAGCATGAAGCGTATTAATAAATTTCATGATGATCATAAATGGAGACAGTTTCATAATGCAAAAGATTTAGCTTTATCTATTTCTATAGAATCTGCAGAATTATTAGAATTGTTTTCAATGGACAACAGCTGAAAAAGCAGTAGAAAATAAGTATGAATCTATTGAAGAAGAATTAGCAGATATTTTAATTTATTCATACACACTTGCAGAAAAACTAGGTATGGATATTGATGAAATCATAGAGAAGAAACTTGTTAAAAATTTGAAGAAATATCCTGTTTAGTTGATAGTATTTTATTAGCAACTAATTTACTGTATACTGTGTAATAAAAATTTTTAAGGATGTATTATGCTACTAAAATTATTATTTTTCCAAAAATGAAGAATTACAAATAAATAGAAATATTGTATTAAATTATTTATCGAATAAATTTATAATAGAAAATGATAAATTATTTCTGAATAATATTTCATCTCGATTATAAATTAGCGAAAGAGAAAATTTCGTATCATGACTAGTAATAACAGAGGTACTATTAAAGGAATCCAAAAATATTTGATAGTATAAGAATACTATTATTACCGGGAAAGAAAGAAAATATTTTGGTATAGTTACCTTTATAATGATGTCATCTAATTTGTTTAAGTCTAGGTTAAACAAATTAATTTCAGAGTTTGAAAATAGCTTACGACAAGTTATGTATATAACTCTTATAAATACATATGGTAGGGAGTGGATTATTAAAATCATTTTTCTAGAGAACAAGTATGTGATTTAAAAATAAAAATACTAATGTTTTAGAGTTATTAGATACTGCTTTTTGAATCTTTAACTTTCAATGATTATATTGAATTTTTATTTTCTGAGTATACGATATTAACTCCTGAAGCTGCTATTGAAGAGGCTTTATTAAAAATTAAAAATAACAATTCAGATATTTTAACAATTAAAAACATACTTTCATCTTCGAAGAAAACTTCTCTGTGGAATAAATTATTTGAAAAAGAAGTTTGATATTTTTAATAAAACAAATTTTAGAAGATATTAGAAGTATAAGAAATAAGGTTATGCATAATAAAAATATTAATTTTGATGATTATTCAGTTAATTTAAAATTATTAAATAAGATTAATAGGAGATAAAAAGTAATTGATGTATGTAGAAACTCAGGATCTTCTTAAAGATAAACCAAGTTAAAGATGTAATAAATTCATTCAATCAAATCCTTATTAAAAATAATAATTTTTATAACCAGTTATTAGATATAAATAATAATATATTAGACCATTTTAAAAATGTTACAAACAACTTATCAAAAATATTTCTTTTAAAAGTTTAATCCAGATAATCAAATCCTTATTAAAAATAATAATTTATACCACCAGTTATTAGGTACAAATAATAAGATATTAGATTATTCTAAAATGTTACAAACAACTTATCAAGATATAGCTTTAAGTTTTAATCAATGTTGAAAATGAATGAAAAATTTTTTTATAAACAAGAAAGAATGATTAATGTCTTTAATAATATAGGTTATATATGTTAAATTCTCCAATAGGTAGTAATAGATTCAATTTTTTCCTACAAACAATCTATACTAATATCGTAGCAACGTAACTGATTGAGGTAACAAAGAGGTGATAATGTGTTTATAACGTATCCAGCAATTTTTTTATAAGAATAAAGACAATGAAGGTTACACAGTTGTATTTCCTGATTTAGAATATGGAGCAACTCAAAGGTAGAAATGAAAACAGAAGCTGTGCAAATGGCTCAAGACTATATTGGAACTTGGTTATATGAAGATTATCTAGAGAATAATGCTTTTTCCAAAAATCAAGTAGGATCGAAGAAATTACAGTTGAAGATGATGAATTTTCGGATATGTCTCATAGTTTTGTTAAGTTAATTGAAATAGATTTGAAAGAGTATGTAAAATATTTAACTTATGATAATGAATAAGTAAGTAAATTAATTTAATAAAATGAATCAGTTTTATTTTTACCTAGCCTCCTATATTTGACAACTAGCTGAGAAAAAGTTAAAAATTCACTTAAAAAGAATGTATTTGTGCACAGGGTTATTTGTTATTCTTGTGTAGTTTATAGGGAGGTTTTGTTTTGTTTTTAGTAACTTATCAATACTAGATGTTCTTTCTATTATTAATGAAATAAATAGTTTACATGGAGCTATTTCTATGGATTTGAATTATTTATTAAAGTTTAATTTAAAAACAACAACTATTAGTTCTATTGTGAAAATAATACTATAAATCTGATTTTCAAGAAATTATCAATTTATATAAAGAGAATTAAATAATAATATTTTTACAATCTCTAACATTCAAACGAAATTTAAAGCTATAAGATTTCGAATTAAACAGGCAGAATCAATTAGTGAAAAACTTTTATATTACATGAATGATTTACATAAAAATGGGAAAATCCCAATTAATAAATGTCTGAACGACTTTTTAGGATTTAGAATATTTGTAGATGATTTGGAAAAATATATATGAGATTTTGAAAAATTCTCCCATAATAAATCAAAAAGACAAGAATGTATCTCAGCAGAAGATGATGATTATAAAGGTATTCATATATATTTTAAAAATGGGAAAAATGTATATTTCTCATGGGAATTACAGATTTGGGATATTAAAGATTCTATTTTAAATGAAAAATCTCATAGAGAACATAAACAAAAAGAAAATATATTTCTTTTTACCCTCAAACTTATCATGATACTGAATTAGAAAAGGAGGAATGACAAATGTATCACCATTTTATTTTAATAGGTAGTTCATATGCTAAAGGTACTAGAGTAGGATCATCACTTGGTAGTTGAAGGAGTGAATTGGATAGTAATATTATTCAAGAAAAATGAAACGCTTGAATAAAATTAATAGAAATGATATTGGCGTTCATTCTTTTTACAGGTAGTTCAGATTGGCAGAGTGTTTTTAGAGTATGATTCTTTTTGAAGACATCATGGTGTGTCAAGATTTTTGATGAATTTGAAGAAGTATTACAGTTTGACTCAAAAATTAGTGCGATTGATGTAGCTAAATTCTTTTTATCTGAAAGATCCTTTTCACATTTGCAAATACAAAAATTAGTTTATCTTGCTTATAAATCATATTTATTTAAATATAACGAATCTTTATTTGAAGAGAAAAAATTCTTGCTTATCAGTATGGTCCAGTTGTAGAAAGAGGTATACCAAAAGTTTAAAAAGATATGGTTCTGAAAAATATAACAATAGATGATGATACTAAATATTATTTAAAAGATATTCGTCTCACCACAATCACTTGGTAGGATGTTATTGGTTGAAAATTCATACAGAATTATAGGAGTATTGTTTGAAACAATTAATAAATTTGGACATTTAACAGGAAGTCAATTAGTGTCTCTTTACTCATTCTAAAGATAGTCCATGGAGTAAAGTATATTCTAAAAATACAAAAGCAGTCATTACAGATAAAATTATTTTTAGAATATGGTAAAAATGAAAAATTAACATAAAATCCCCCTCGTCCAATCGTAGTATCATACGATCAGGCGAGGGTTATATTTATAACAAAATATAAGAAAAACGAGATAAATATATAATAAAAGTTTCATAAATTCCTAGAATCACATTTTCGATGCTATAATAATGCAAGAAGACATTTTGCAATCAACGTT
>BNJT01001961.1_pt1 | contig 37295 bp, 49 predicted proteins | sample 8540491 | NCBI WGS metagenome assembly BNJT01 (sample SAMD00202455, study PRJDB9452) | human saliva metagenome | host: Homo sapiens | reverse complement strand
CATCTGCGTAGCGCTTGCACGTTTCAATGACGAAACCCCATTGGTCATCAGGCCTATTGTATACTGCTATGGCTCCAATATTGGCGCCTAAGGCGTTGTTAGCTTCATCCATTTTTTTCGAAGAGAGTTACGCTGAAAGGTATTATACCTTTCATGTGCCTCTCAATTCGCTCGGCCTCCTGTTCGCCAAAAACGAGTCGCAGTTGCACCCATCCAGATGCAGTGCTTGAAGGCATTAGCTCTAGTACCATCAGTGCCATTACCGCCAGGGTATTTCCATTCAGTGACCGCTTCCGCCCATTTTTGCATCGTCGATCTTTTGACATTTCAGTCCATTGCGTGTGCCACACTCTGCTATTTCAGCTGCGAGTGATCTTGTTGCTCGCGTTCCCTTCTCCCATTCATCAAGATTATTAGCTCTACCCTGCGGCGCTATACCAAGGGCCGGACCACCAACCAGCAATAAGCAAGTAGCCATAAGGGCTGTCAGATAGGATCGTATGCGTAGCATGGTAGCCACCAACTTTCACTTGTAGTTCTGTGATCAGATCTTATGATCTTGTTTTTAAGCTTTTACAGTAATTCTCGCCCGGTTCAATAGCTAAAAAAATGCTTCGTACCCCCGAAGGATATTTTTTTCTAGCACATAAGATATATATTAGAAAAATAGAAAACGCCATGTAGTTTAGCGAAATTGGGTTAAAAAGTAATCTAATAGTAACAAGTTTGTGATTTTGGTGGTGATGTGCATTACAGTAAAAAGGGGGTAAGTAGCACAAGTTGGTACTAATTTGTCATGGTTGTACTGCAATATCTGTTACGGGGGCAGAAGAAGATGACGGCGTTCCAAGACAAGCGAAGCTTTCCTTCGGCTGACTCAGTCCGGTTCTGGTGGCACAAGTGGGAATCGTTATCGGCCGAGTGTATGGTGAAAAAGCTTGCAACAGGCCAAAAACGCCGCAGGTAGCCAACTCGACATCATCCAAAAATAAACTTCATACGTGATGTATCGGGGATGGGGTCTACTTCTCGCTACCGTAAGACAAAGAGAATCGCCGCTGCCTGGACGGCATTGGGTATTGCAGCGGTTATGTGTATGACGTCGTCAAAATGCTATCTGCATGCTCTTAAAAGCTCTGCTACCTGTTACTATGTTATGCTTCCTCTACCGCTAAACTATGCCCGTTGCTATGGTAGTACTATGTTTACTCACTGGTCACAGCCACTGATGCAAATCATCACGGCTATCATAACCTTGGTCATTCCGGCTTTTAGTGCGCGATTGTTTGGTCGGGACAAGCGCGAAATGTTGCAGTACGCTGTCGAAATCTGCAATGCTCTTCCGCCAGATATGACGGGCACCCGTGCCGATTGGCAGTATTATATTGATCGTCAAAGTCGCATGATGATTGCCTCCAGAGTTAGGCGTCGAAAAGACAAAATTATAGGATGGAGCTGGACAGCTATCGGGTTGTTCACTGTCTTTGTCGCGCTGTTTGGGGCTCGATCCTGGTTCTTCTCGATTGATCCTGCTGCCGAATCATTCGTCCGTTTATTTCTTTTTGGTGGTGGAATGTATATCAATATTTTCGGTATGATTAGGATTATTTCTATGCCATCTGAAACCGCGCCATCCCCCGATCGCTCTATAGCAATATTAAAACTTCTCAAGCGAGAGACTGATGCGCATGACCTTGAGAACAATGATGCTCTCCTAGATGTATGGAAAGACAAGCTCGCTATGACTGTTGACGCTATGTTTGGCGGAGCTGACCGAATTACCTATGAATTGCAGAAAAACCGAAAAAGGAATATCGCAAAAAAATAAAAAAAGCGTGGTCGTCCGCTTGATACGAAAAAAAGAATATTGCTAAAAAAATCTTGAACTGCTTGAGGCTGCACTTGTTCGGGCACAGTGGGAACAGGCTGATGTGATGCGGACAGTCAGGGAGTGAATGCTAACGTGCAGCCGAGCTAATCAGTCGCTCGATAAGGGCTACAATCAGGTCCTTTTCCTGTGGGTGGCTCATGGCAACCATTAGGGTCATTGCCGCTAAGGCGTTGTTCGAGACAAGCGGTGTGCCATTCGCCGAAAACAGCAGGTTATTCTGGGCCAGAAACTCAATGAACAGGGCCGCGGCGCTGCGTTTATTCCCATCAACCAGCGGGTGATCTTTGACCATGAGGTACAGTAAGTTCGCCGCTTTCTGCTCGGTGGTTCGGTAGAGGTCTTCGCCCGCGAAACTCTGGTAGATGGTGGCGACAACCGACTTGAGCTTATCCCCGTTTTCGACGCCGAAAAGCCTATCCTGCGGGAACTCGCTGCGGGCGCGGGCAATGATCGCCTGCGCATCGGCATGCGTAAGCTGCCACACAGGCGCATTCCCGGTGGATTCGCTGTCAGAAAGCGTGCCTTCATCATAGTCACGCAGGGTTTGCAGGCTCGGTATATAGCTGAGAGTACTTCACCAGTACCAGCCACGAGATGATTATCTGCCCGCGCCATGACCTTTACGATCTGCCCAAGCTGTTCAAGCCGCTGCTGGTTGATGCTGTACCCCTGCACCAGATATTCGCGCAGGCGCTTGGTCGCCCAGATACGGAACTGTGTGGCCGTGGCTGATTTGACCCGGTAGCCCACAGAGATGATGGCGTCAAGGTTGTAGTGTGGGACTAGCCGATTGACCTGCCTCTTACCTTCTTGACGAACCTGTCGGAAATCCCAACAGGTTGCCTCTTTTTCCAGCTCTCCCTCAGCATAGATGTGCCCCAGATGCTCAACGATGTTCGTGCGGGATGTCTCAAACAATGCTGCCATCTGCCGCTGGCTCAGCCACACCGTCTCACTTTCCAGACGCACATCAATGGCGGGCTGATCGGCATGTGGTTGGTAAATAATGATGGAGTTTTTGGATTCGTTCATAGACTACTAATTACGCTGGTTATATAACTATTATGGCATGAATTGAAATTAAAATGAACAGCACACCGCAGCTTGCGAAAAATCTATAATGACAATGGATACATTACTACTTAGCAGGCAAAACACGTGGTGATCCCCACACGAGGTCTGGCAGAATGTTACCAGGCCCACCAGCGGCATTAGCACCCTGCCGGACCATGCCTGCAGGCGAACCGCCTAATGTCCCAGCTACGGCAGTGTGAAGTTCCAGGAGTTGAACGCCAGTAACCTCTATTTCAATTTGCTGAAGATCGCCGTAAGTAATATCGTATCGCTTCAGCTCAATACCATCACCTATCACAATAAAAGTGCCGGTCTGGTTTGGCTGGTTAACACCAATTTCTGCAGTAAACGTGCCGTACTTTCTGTTCAGCTCAAATTTGGCGATACCGGTGTTTTCGTGACAGAATAGCGGGCATGAGTGCTGGATGGAATATGGCATCGTCTTGCCGCCAAGTGCCACGTTTGTTGACGGCAATGTCGGGGCTGGAGTGTTTAAGAGTTAGGTCAACGATGTAAGCGGGCTGAGCAGTGCCTGTTATGGAACTATCTTGTTGAGGTTCGTGGCTGATAATGAGGGGAGGGGCAGGTGGCGCACTGGTAGAGTTGTTTGAGCTGGGCTCTTTTTTGTCTGATGGGGCTGGGACGGTTTGAATTACGGTAGTGGCGCCATTATTAGGGGCCATCGCCCAAGCCACCTTTTAGAAAGTCCAAACCAAATAGGTATAAGAGTAGCAAGAATTGCTAGCAATTTCCATATAGCGTTTGAAACGAGGTTGGTCCAAATATCCTTCAGAAACTGCGAGTTCCTTAGGCGCTTCAGCAATGTTTCGGCCATCGAACCCCTCGTTTCAATTGAAATTACCTATAAACCCAGTATAATATATGACGAAGTGGCAGCCTGCTGGCGCTCTATATGCAGGCGTCAGCAGGTTGCCAGTTCCGGTAACCATTCTACCTACAGAAGGGTGCCGTTATATGTCTAAAGTAAAGAAGTGGCCAGATAATGCCATTAGACTTGCGTCGTTTCACCTTGCTCCTGGTCTGGGTAGTTTGTACTACCTGTTTTTTAGGGACGACGTCCGATCAGCTGTCGGCTTACTGGCATTTTCGCTGGTATGCGCCGCGATTTACTCGCTCTTCCTTAAATCACAAGGATATAGCGAGTCGGAAGTCGCTGGCTAGCCATCCTTCCCAGATCCATAGTGGTCTGGGATTACCTTTTATCCACGCATTATCAACGCTCCAGCCACAGTAGCCACAATCCATCATGAATTGTATCCACCTCCTGCCAGTCTTTGGCCCACATCAGGCCTAGTCCGGCTAGCATAAATCCCCGCGATCGTCATAACTGGCACGTACCATATCAGCGCTGAGTGGAAGACCAGTAATTTTTATTAAGACACGGCATAGCATAGGTAAACATAAAGTACCACCCTACGGGGCAAATATAAAAGCCGCGGGGTGCTATCGGGTGTCTAACGTGATTTCCTTTCCCTTTACGTTTTCCGTACCTATCGCTCCTGACCTCCTCTTCTGTTGTTCTGCGAATTTCCATTCCCTGATCTTGGCTTCTTCGTCCCAAGTTTTCCACCTGTCTTGTTAGTGGTGGCGGGCCACTTAATGATTCAGCTATGGCTATAGTGATTTCAAAAGCTGCCTACGTACTTTCCAGGCATAATCGAACATTTTACTTCTCGCTATTTTGCACACTCTCTTTCAGTTATGTGTTTCAATGGGTAGATTCCGTAATCAATCTACAAGTTAGAGGTCATGCCATAAATAGAGGTAGAAAATTAAGATCTTGGTCACTGTTCTGTTGATCGTAGGACATCTTTGTCGATATGTCACCAATATTTACCCCTGGGGGTATCTTCTTTGTAAAGCTTATGTTGGGTGGTATAAGTATTTGTAAATATAGTTAACGGAAAGAAGATGATGAAACTTTCGACTCTACGTATCTGTAACTTTCAGTCTTTTGGCCCTGAAGAGACGGTGATTCGTCTTGAAGACGATATCACCTACGTACTTGGCCCGAATGGAGCAGGTAAAACCGCTGTTTTGCAGGCACTATCTAGATTATTCAGTCCCATTCAGTCACAACGCATTGTTCAGGTTTCAGACTTTCACCGCCCCATGGATAAGATGGAGCTGAGGGAGCAGGAATGGCTAGACACAGAGCCTGAACTTTGGATTGAAGCTGAATTCACTGCTGCCAGACTGGACGATGGTTCGTTTGATCCTTCTGTTCCGGTGTTCTTTCAACAAATGTGCCTGTTGAAGGCTGGTGATGACCTACCGAAGGTGAGGGTCCGGCTCACAGCTAAACTTGCCAGTGACGGTGTCGTTGAAGACAGAATTGAGTACGTGCACGCTAAAGAAGATGGCGACCCTAGCTTTACCACCATGCCGCGTACTGATCGCAATAAGATCGCTGTCTACTATCTGCCAGCCAGGCGCAACCCTAATGAGCAGATCACTTACACCGCCTCATCCTTAATAGGGCGAGCATTACGTGCAGCAGATTGGCAGGTGCAACGCAAAGAAGTTAGCGAGAAGTTCACAGAGATCACTAGCTTAGTAACAAAGAATCCTGTTGTGACATCGATCAGTGAGAATATTGAAAAGAACTGGAAACAGCTGCATAAAGGGAACTTTCTCACCGATCCAGCAATTACCTTCGGTAATGGTGAACTCGACAGCATCCTACGCCAATTGTCTGTGTCTTTTAACCCGTCACACACAGGCGCAGCGCTACCACTAGAAAACCTGAGTGACGGTAAGAAGTCCCTACTCTATTTTTCAATCATTCTTACGTGGGTATCTCTGGCAAATAAAGTTATGAGCGAAGGGATAGATGGTATTGATCCTGACCGACTCAACCCGCCAGTGCATACTATTATTGCTGTCGAGGAACCAGAGAACAGCCTTGCTCCACACTACTTAGGGCGCATCGCCAAGCAGCTACGAGAAGCAAGCAAAGCTGGTCACGTTCAGTCCGTCATTGCGACTCATACCCCAACATTACTCAAGCGAGTCGAGCCGACGGCCATCCGCTTTTTGCGTCTGAATGATAATCGAGAGACAAATGTTAAATACATCACCCTCCCGGCAAAAAGTGATGAAGCGGCTAAATACGTTAACGAAGCGGTCAAAGCGTACCCCGAACTGTACTTTTCTCGCCTAGTCGTACTTGGCGAAGGTGCTAGTGAGATGCTGGTGCTGCCGCGTATACTTGCGGCGTCAGGTATTGTTGAGGACGACGTGTCGGTATCGGTGGTGCCGCTCGGTGGCCGCCATGTGAATCACTTCTGGCGTTTGCTAAACGCACTCGAAATCCCTCATGTCACACTACTTGACCTTGACTATGGGCGTCACCAAGGTGGATGTGGTCGTGTTGAGAATATAGCAAAGCAACTATATAATATAGGGAAATGCGATAGAGATTGGTATGAAACAATACTAAAATTCTGTGACGAAGCTATAAATAAATTTCCGTTACCTGAATGTATCGAATTTCTTGAAGATCGAGATATATTCTTTTCGCGTCCACTTGATCTCGACATGATGATGATCCAGACATATCCAAGCTCCTATGAGGTTAAAGATAGTGAACGGATAGAACCAGATGATATTGCCATAAAACGTGTCCTTGGTAAAACCGCCAAAGATACAAAAGAGCTTCCAGCTGATATATGCCGGCTTTTTGATGCCTATAGCACGCGGTTCAAAAGCAATAGTAAGCCTGCTACGCATCTGAATGCATTAGCATGCATGAATGATGGTGATCTGAAAGACAGCCTACCGCACCCTCTCAAAAACTTGGTTGATGCAGTCAAAAGAAAGCTAAAGGGGCTGCCGGAATGATTGCCCCAGAAAAATGGACGCCAATTGACGACCTCACGCTTGAACCTAATGCGTACAAGGCCGTAACGTCATCAGAAACATGGTCGTTAGTGCCGGACCGGGGGCTGGTAAGACCGAGCTGCTTGCACAGCGTGCTGATTTTCTATTCCGTACTGGTGCTTGTCGCTATCCACTGCGTATTTTAGCAATTTCATTCAAGGTAGATGCTGCTCGCAACCTTAGTGAGCGTGTTCGTAAGCGGTCCGGCAGTCAATACGCTAATCGTTTTGACAGTATGACTTTTGATGCTTTTGCCAAGATGTTGGTAGATAACTACCGAACCGCGCTAACCGATAGTTATAAGTTGGACGAAGGCTACGAAATAGATACAAAGTTAACAGACTATAAAACCGATCGTAGTAATTTCGAGCAGCTCGTAACCCGGGCATGCCGAATACTCGATACTGTTCCCTACGCTCTCATCGGCTTGCGGCAGACCTATAGCCATGTGTTTATGGACGAATTCCAAGATACGACCGGCTTGCAGTATGACTTTGCAAAACGTATTTTTTTCAAGGCACAGATAGTGTTGTCACTGCAGTTGGCGATACCAAGCAAACAATCATGGGCTGGGCCGGCGCGCTAGAGGGCATTATGCAACAGTTTCAGACTGATTTTTGGCGCTGAGGAAACTCACCTGTATAGAAACTTTCGGTCGCAGACAAAACTTCAACGAGCACAGCAGAATGTTATGCGGCTTCTCGATCCCAGTGCTGCTCTTTTTGGATAGTGTAATCGACGGTAACGAAGGCAATATCAATATTTGGCATTATGCTTCGGATATTGAAGAGGCTGAACATATTGCGCGCTTGATTCAATTTTGGATTCAAAATAAAACTAAGCCGAGTGAAATTGCCATCTTAGTTCGTCAGCAACCTGACTACGTAGCACAGCCACTTATGGCGGAGTTGCAGAAAAATAGGTATTGCGTATTGTAATGAGGCTAAGATACAGAACCTACTGGCTGAACCAGTTGCAGTTGTGTTCTTTAACTTTCTCCGTATAGTTATTAAAGGGGTCGACCCTGACGCCTACATAGCGCTTAAGCAGCTAGTCGAGCGTGTCTCTTCCGGCGAGGAGGCGGCTCAGCGATTCGATGCTCGTTTTACCAAGCTTATCTCCCGAGCCACGTATACTATACATTCGGCAGATTTCAACAGAGCTGATCCTGGTGCGTGGGAAGGTATCCTCCAAGAGCTGTGGGATCTCTTTCCAGATACTCTGTTTCGATCGATGTCTAACAGCTACCAACAGGGAAGACGCATAGAAGAACTTAAAAAAATGAAGCCTATGAGACATTCTTTAATGAGCTCAAAGTCGATAATAATCCCGCTAGTGCCCTTCGTAGGCTATCTGGTCAGAATGCTGTGCGCATCCTCACTATACACAAAAAGCAAGGGGCTAGAGTTTGAGAAGGTTGTAGTACTTGGAGTGGAGCAGGAGTTTTTTCGATCGAACAAAAAGGATCCTCGAATCCCTGGTGCCAACATTGCAAAAGCGACAGCCAACGAGTTCTTTGTAGCTATATCGCGTGCGAAGCATGAGCTAGTGCTCACCTACGTATCGACGCGTCGCAGGCCGATAGGTTATCCGCCAAGAAAAGGCTGGAAGTGCCAACGGACACCGCATGAAGATCTCATGGAGCCTGTGAAAACGCTTGTCAGTTAGCAAAACACCCCCGCACACCATTCATAGGGTTGGGTGAACTGGCGCGCGGGGTGTTGAGGCAACGGCACGGTGCGTACCTTGCACAGCAAGCATAGCAGATATGAAGCCAAGTTTGCAATCGAGCCCACTCGGTCTGAGCTTGGGGCTGATTTCGACATGTGACGATTTAACGCAAAATTTGTGTAGGTTGCCTCCAGGCATGTTCTACTGCGTTACCTATCGCACTTTCCCTAACCACACCAGACCTAGCCTATAGCCTCACCCCACGGTCACGAACGTGGGGCTGTGGTGGCTTAGGTTAAGCCTGGCGTGGCACTTGAGGCGCGCATATGTAGTGCACTCGCCTCACCTTCTAATGCTACTTATGAGTATGTAGACTTTCCAGTAGCATTTCATCAGGCTAGATGGCATGACGGAAGGCGATCTCCAGAAGGCGATTGGTGTGTACCTACGCCGTTACCGTCTTGGGATGGGACTGAGTCAAGAAGCCTTCGCTGATGCGGTTGGTGTGCACCGCACCTACATGGGTGGTTTGGAACGCGGTGAACGCAACCTCACGCTCAGGAGCGTGGAGCGTATTGCCGACACTTTAGGGGTTAATGTGCTGGAGATGCTGCGAGGATGAGGGGCTGCCAGTAGGCTCGTAACCCTACTGGACTGCTAACACATTGCATATGTGTATACGTGAATAATTGCTCGGCGTTTTTCTTTTATTTTCCCTGTGCGTGGCGCTATTTCTTCTCAAATTCAAGTTATAGCAGTACGCCGTTCAGCACTTGCTATTTCCTCTATCTCAGGGGGTTCAGATTAGCTAATCATTAAAAAGGTGTTTTGCGTTTCCTGGACGCTGTTCATGAAGGCTGTTACGGTCGTGGGCAACATGCTCATAGCTTGCATGTTTCCCGTGTTCGCCACGAAAGAAAGGAACAAGACTCATGCGGACCGTAACCGCTACCGCTACACGCCGTAGCTGCGCACTGGCATTTGCCGTCATTCTGCCATTCACCGCGGTACCTGCCGTGCAAGCAGCGCCACAGACCAGACGACAACTACTAAACCAATCCAGGCGCAGCAGCCACGAGAGACGGCCGGGCAACAAAATGAGGCCGCTGTTAACGCCCAAGAGTTTGAATCGGCGAATGAAGAGCAACAGGCCGAGAAATTGGCAAAGGTCATTGAGGAAATGGACAACGCACCTACCAGGGAAGATGCCGAACGCATCATAAAGGAAAAACTTCGGTGAAGAGGGCTTGAAAGAGGCGGCAGTAGAACTAGGTCTTGATCCGAATCAGCCACTTGGGCAAGGTGACCCGACTCGTGCCGGTCGCTCTGGAGCAAACAACGAAGACTTTGTGACTTGTGTGCGCGATAAAGCGTTCGCTGATATCAAGGGTGCTTTCACCATTAACGGAGTAACTGCTTTGATTGGTGAAAAAAATTATTTCGAAGCGGCAAAGCGAATTGTTAAGCATCTTGCCAAGCAAGGAATCCGCCGTAATGCCTGGGCTATGGCAGGGGCTACTGGCCTGGTGGGGTGGTCAGTGCGCAACTGCTTGATGCTGGTCTGCCTGGCACCATGCAAAGTTTGTAGCCAGTAGAAACACACCTCTCGCGCCAGAGAGACTTCTAGCTCAAGAGGTGTGTTCTACACCTTTAAATAGCAAAAATGACAAATCGCTGATATGAATAAGGAGTAACCGTGTCTAAAAAGAAAGCAAAGGAATTTCGCTTCACTCTCAATGATGAGGAAGTGGTTATTGACGTTGGCTTTTGGCGACAGCTTAGTCGCTGGGTCAAGTGGTTAGTGGTTGTGACACTCTACTGCTTGTTCCGATATCTTGTAAAGTTCGATCCAGAGTTTAATCTGGATCTTTTCGTGAATGCACTACTGCTTGGAGCCATCGCCTTGTTTACAGTAACTATGTCTGTCCCTCCCGGAAAGGATGTGGGCGATACGAATGAGCAGGTGTAGTTGGTAGCGGTAGTCTACCTATCTACATCCTCGTCGCTCGTCTGTTCTGGTGACTTTAACAGCGAAGGTGTTTCATCACCAACCTCTACTGAATCTTGCTCTATATCGTAGGACTACGGTGATTTACGATCCCAGACGAATAGTCCTCCGAAAAACAGGCCGGACAAGACATACATTAAGAACCATAATGGTTGAGGATGTATGTCGTTCGCTACTACAAGAGCAAGGACTAGCATGCTAACGCAAGTTACTCCTCGCAAAATATTGATGCTACGAAGCCATTTTCTTTCCGGTCTAAATTGGAAGACACTCAATGTCGTATGTTCGATATATTGCTCTAGATGCTTTCGAGAACGCCATCAGAGCCAGATCGACCAAAGTTGTCTGCTTGCATATTGAGGGCGGAAATCGAACATATTAGCCATTTGTTTATATGGCATCAAAAGGACGGGACTACTGTTGAAAACCTCAAAAATGCTGTTCAAGCGTACAATTGGTTGGGGCACTAAAGAAGGTGCAAATCAGTTTGATCGCTGGTAGCGATCTCCGAGTAATTCAGCGGTACGAAAGCTGAAATATTCAGACGTAGCCATATTTGTGTGCTCTCTGGCATCCCAAAGAGCACGCTTTTCAGTTCGAGATACAGGCGTATAACGGACAATCAACGGAGGATGTCCAGAACGCCAAAGCAGTTGTAGATACGGCTGTAAGACGGGTCATGGAACCGCGACTAATGTCAACGCTGGCGTTAACCCAATCATTGTTATAGGTTAAGCTCATTGGCGTATTTGCTGAGTCCTAACCTTCTTGGTGTTATGTTGGTTTTTAGGAAACATGCACAGATTACTGCTGCTTGTGCCAGCAATTCCCAGTTTCTGTTGGGATGGCGTAATCCAGCGAGGAATGTAAACAATTGGTATTGAATCAGTTGATGATTTCCAGGTAAGGGAGCACGTTCTCGCGGTGGCGCAAGTGCTGCAAGAGATTACGTTGATCAGAGACGGCCTCATGGCATTTGGCGAATATAGCCTGGGCGATACAGTAGCTTCCTGAAGCCTTGATAGCGCCATGGTTGGAGGGGGCACCCGCGCAACGCCCACTAGATTTTGACTGCGCCTAGCCGTGGGGTCGACCTACCCCCCTCAACATCTCCATCACGCCGACGCCGAGTTTTCGGCCAGGCGTTCAACGTTTTGAAGGGTGAGGTTGCGTTCGCCACGTTCAATCCCGCCCATGTAGGTACGGTGAACATTTAAGAGCTCGGCGAAGGCTTCTTGGCTGGGGCTACGCTCCTGGCGATAGCGGCGTAGATATGCACCTACCGCCTTTTGGAGATCGCCTACCGCCATGGTTTCTAGCCTTGGCAGCCGCTACTTGAAAGTCTACATACTTATGAGTAGCATGCACGTAAGCCCCAGTTCAGGGCGACAAAAATCTCGCTCAAGCTGACTCCAGGCCCAGTGGATAAGCGTTCAGTGGTAATGGCGGCGGCTTAGCTAGGATCGAAGCCAGAAGGAGGTGATTCTCATGACCGGTGGCGGCGAATAACACGGACCTACTTGCGCACTAAGCCAGCGCGAGAAACTGCCTCACGGCCACGTTCGGCCTGGGGCAGTTCGCTTTGGAGCGTCCAAACAAATGAGAAGCCGGTTTTAGGCATCAGCCACCCAGAGGCTTCAACTGAAACAGATTTGCCAGTAGCTCCGGCCGGTGCATAGCTGATCAGGGGTGGACGGAGCGAACCGACCGTGTCGCTAACCTTCATTTCGGCAATCGAGGTGTCTGTGTAATCTACCGCTAGATTGAAACCACGGGCAGGCTGCGGCAGTTCAACGAAAATACGGTGGCTCCAGGTTGGAGCAACTGTACGAAACACGTGCCGTAACCGAACCGGCTGCCCCGTCACAACACTCGGATTGAGCTGCACATGGTAGGTCTGGCCAGTGCTGGTTTGTGAGCGACGGATGGGTTGCGGATGTCCATCAGCGGTCAATTCAAGTAGTTCGTAGGTTTGGCGGCTGCGGGGGTCAACCCCGTCGCGCGCAACTACCAGCCACGGCGATGTCGTTGGAATATCGAGCAGCAGCTCGTTGTACTCTGCCCTGTCGGACACACAAGCAAATCGGCGCACGGGGTAAGCCGGAATTGTTGTGTATTCCCATTCCACAGTAACGGCTAGGAGAGTAGTACCGACGGTACTACTCTCTAAGTACTTAGAGAGGCGAATGCGCACCACCACATCATGCCAACGCTCCTCGGCGCGGATGGCCTGGTCGCGAATATCTCCATAGAGTTCACCAGCGAACTGATCGTCGCCCAGGCGCAAACTCAAAGCATTGGCCGCGATCGTGTCCAGCAATTCTGGCGTAGCCACGCGGGCCAAGTCTTGTTTATTGATGGCAAAGCCTTCAATCACGGCATCGCGCAAACTGGGTGCTTGTTCGTGAATGATCTGGCGAAAACGGTCGGCGCTGGCCTCATCTTGTTCTTTGCGGAAAGCATATTCAAACAGTGTTCCGAGTAGACCGGCCCCAAACAAGGTGCCACCTAACTCTCCGAGGGGCAATGCCTGCAGCCAGCCCCACTCGCCAAGAGGGTGTTTAGTGAGCCAACCTCCCAGCATCATTAACAGCACTCCAGCGAGGGTCAAACTTACCGCCAGTAGCGCAGCTTTCGTTTTATGTAACCGTGTCACCAAGGCTGGATCTGTCAGGGAGTGCCGAGAACCAGCTGGACGAGCCGAGCTCGTTGGGGTTGTGTTCGCAGATGGGCCTTGTTGAGTTGCCATATACTGCAACTAGTGTAGCATATGTGCAACTGGGGTGTATAGTGCGTGAGCGCATTCGCGAACAGATTCTACTAAAACCTGACTTAGTTCGCCCCTGGAGAACCTCGATGCTACGACACCGTCCATCCCAATATCTCTACATCGTGCCGTTCTCCGTTGAGCTGGTAACGACCGCGCAGCCTGCCTTCGTATTCAAAGCCGAACCGAGTTGCCAACTGCTGCGAGGCCACGTTATTGGCTAGAATCCAGGCCTCGAGCCGCTGCAAACCAAGTTGTTTGGCACTCCACTCCGTTAAGAACTTCATCGCTTGCTGGCCATAGCCGTGGTGGCGATCATTTGGATTCCAGATGCAGACGTCTACCTGGGCAACGCGGTTACGCCAATCGATGGTGTGTAGTGAGCATTCACCAACCAGGCGAGGTGTTTTAGGCTCCTCTGAAGGCAGATCCGCGTAGCCAGCAGTACGAGCATCTAGTTGACTCTCCCGATTGATACCCGCAGCCGCTTGGACATCCACAGCGGAACTCTCCGTCAGCACAAAGTTATATTCCGTAGCCAACTGTGGCCCAGCGCTAGCGGCGAGTTTGCGTTCAAGTTCAGCTTGGCTGCGGGGCCGCCAGTATGGTGGGCCATGCTGCGCTAGCTCGTGCCAGTCTGTACACACAGCCAGAATTTTGACCAACTTGAGAAGGAGCTAGAAATTCCGGTCTTGACGGCTAACCAGGTACTGCTTTGGGCGGCGTTAAAGTACGCCGACGCGCCGGAGGATAGGGTTACTGGTTATGGCAGCATATTCACTCGGACACCATAACCAGTGGCCTGAGCCGACCTGGCGTGAGCAGCTGACGAGCTCGTGTTTCGCCCCATTATGGCTGCATATCGCCGGGCCAGTCGCAAGTGATGGTACCGGTCGTTTCAAGTAACCAGGCACTGCTGCATGGTATAATATAGTCGTATGCCTAATGCTATGGACAGCGACCGCGCAGGTCAGGAAATAAAGTTTACGGCAGAGAACTGGATGCATCTTGCTTCCTTTGTCTCTGACGTTAACCTTGCGGTTAGCAAATGGTTGTCTGTGTCATTCGGCCTGGGGCTCACTGAATACTATGCGATTGTTGAGCTGGCTCAGTCACCGCGCCACGAGTTGCGGCTGAGCCACCTCGCCTCTCGGATTGGGCTGAACCAGAGCTCTGTCACCCGGCTGGTTAGCCGCCTTGAGGCTAAGGGGCTTGCCTTCAAAGATGATTGTCCCGATGACGGGCGAGGCGTTTACGCAGCGCTTACTGACCGGGGGAACGGCGTCTTCCACGAAATTCAATCAATGCATGGGGCCAAGCTTGAGACTGCGATAAAAGAGCTTGGGCAGCATCTTGCACCAGAGGAGCATGCTCACCTGGTGCAATCGTTGAAGAATATATCAGCACTGCTTTAATCGCAGTTTAGCGCGTCTTTTGGTTAAAGTCTGTAAATATAGTTGCATGTGCAAGCAATGACTGCTATGATGGCTTCAGGTCATTACGCAGAAAGGAGCTGAGCATTGACAACAAGAGCAACAAAAGATCTCGAAGTATTTGTGGACTACGTTTGCCCGTTCTGCCTGCTTGTAGAACCGGCCCTTCAAAAAGTCAAGACAATGCGAGATGTCAATATTCGCATTCGCCCGTTTGAACTCCGCCCAGACCCGGTGCCAACGCTACGTCCGGAGGACGAGTACTTGCCACGCGTATGGGCAAAGTCGGTCTATCCCATGGCTAATCGGGTCGGAATTGACATTAAACTCCCCGACATCTCACCACAGCCTAGGACTGAAAAAGCCTTTACGGTCCTCCAACTTGCGGAAGAGTCCGGACTGGCTGAAGAATACTCTGCTGCCATGTTTCGTGCATTCTTTCAAGAAAATCGAGACATTGGCAACGATGAAGTGATCGCTGATGTCGCTGAATCAGTCGGCCTTCCACGCGATGAAGTGTTGCGGGCTATAAAAGACGCCGAGCGGATTGTGGCGCATCGCAGTGAGCAAAAATTTTATCGGAATTCTCTTGATATTCCAGCCGTACCAAGTTTCCGTATAGGAGATCGAATCACGTCAGGTGTTCCTGATGTCGACGACCTGATTAGGTTTATTGATGGATAGTGCCACATGGAGTCCGTATGAAGAACAATGACAGTAGTTCGATCATGTCACAGGCGGTGGCGGCCTGCGTGCAGCACGTCGCGACTGGCGGTATCCCGTTTCTCGGGGTTGTCGTCAAACGGTCAGCGGCTATCTGGTTTTGCTGGAAACCGAGTGCATGAAACTGGTGACCCAACGGCCCACGCCGAAATTGTAGCAATGCGTGAAGTGATACAGCGTCACGGTGACGAAGCGCTTAGGGGGTCGGAGCTATTTGCAACGGGTGAACCATGTGGCATGTGCTATCAATTCGCCCTCGCTCACGGCGTCAAAACCATATACGTTGCGGTTGACCGCTATACCGTTGCCGAGTGGGGCTTCGATTACCTCAGAAGCTACCCAGCGTACCGAATTGAGGACGATACGTTGGCTGGGATTGTTCACTATGTTCACATTGATGGCGCTCTGTCTCCATTCCAGGAATTTGCGCGTCGACATGATTATTTTAAGTAAAAAGGAGTAAATAGTAGTATGAGTTGGTTATACCTTGGTATCGCAGTAATCTTTGAGGTTGCAGTGGGGATTTTCGCTAGTAAGGCGAACGGCTTCAAGAATATCCCCTGGACAATCGCAACATTGGTATGCGGTGCATGCGGGACGTTTTTCTTAAGCCTAGCGCTTCTGACGTTTGATGTTGGTGTGGGGTATGCGATTTGGACGAGTGTATCCGGCATTGGCATCGTGATTGTCGGCGCATTGTTTCTGGGGCAGCACATTAACTGGAAGAAGGTGCTTGGCATTGCGGTAGTGATTGCTGGAGTTGTTGGCCTTCAGCTAAGCGGCGCAGCATAAGCACTGGATGAAGTAAACCAAAAGCGGCATGAACTCCGCACATCAAATAAGGAAAGGATGATTATGAGTAACAAAACTGAGAGTTCGACAAACGCCCAGGCGTGGGTTGTATTATTGCTAGCAGGTCTATTTGAGGTTGGTTATGCCTTAAGCGTCGGGGGGGAGTGAAGGATTTACTGTACTAAGTTGGTCCATATCTGCAGCGATATTCTTCTTGCTGACGCTCTATGCGCTTAGCGTAGCACTGAAAGTTATTGACGTTGGCATCGGTTATGCCGTGTGGGCTGGAATTGGCGCATTTGGGGCCGCGCTGCTTGGTCCCCTATTCTTCGACGAGACACTGACCGTTGCAAAGATGCTTTGGCTGGTTGTAATCATTGGTGGTGTCGTGTGGCTCAAGTTGGCCGACAGTCCAAAACTGCAGAAGAAGTCGGGTGAGTGAGTCTTCGAGCTAACTCGTTTGTCTCAGCCAAGGGGCTGCGTGCGATTACCAACGTATGCAGCCCCCGTTTTGGTGTGTGCAGCAGCTCCGCGACGGGGCGCGGCTGATCCGTGAGTGCTTGCATGGAGATAGCGAAACTGGCGGTACGTTGGTCCAGGGTGCGTGTCCCCCGGCGGAAGTGTCAGAACCGTACCGCTCGGTTCCTCTCTCATCCGCAGTGGTTGGTCAAAGTAAATCTACCGATGCGCTGGCGTTGGACAGTCCGGCTACTGCCACCACCTACTGCCCGGCTAAACCGCGTGTCACGTCAGCGGTCGCCGATCAGATTGTGGCTAGCTACCAAGCCGGGGCGACGGTGGCCGACCTCGCGGCGCGATATGGGTTCCACCGCGGGTGCTTCGCGCTGCTGGGGTTGTGGTGCATCAGAGTGCGACGAGCAACGAGGAGATTGAGCGCATCAGGCGGCTGCGGGCGGAAGGAAAGACGATCCGGGAGATTATGCGGCTAACGGGGCGGAGCAAGAATACGGTGCGGCGGTGGGCGAGGTAAGACAACGTTTGATCTGATGACCAGCAAAAGTGCGCGCACCAGAATGACTGACTGCAAAAATTTGCAGAACCGCAATCCGTCGTATAGACTCAGTGTTAACTCCTAGAGGAAGGTAGGAAGATGTACAGCAGCACATCCAACGATACGTTCAACGTCTATCGTCCAACTGCAGAGCGGGTTGCCAGAACCTTAATTAATAGTGAAGCGTATCTTGTTAGCAAGAACGAGTTCTTCACATGGAAGAGTGGCGTTCAGGCACCTGTATATACCAATTGTCGAGTGCTTTATCGTCATCCCGGTGCGCGATCAATGGTAAAGAAAGCGCTGAGCAGCGCGGTGCTCTCTACGTTTGGCATGCCCGATTATGTGATCGGCGTAGCAGAAGCGGGGATCGTTTGGTCTACTCTTGTCGCTGACGAATTGCACACCCGCGATGCATTCGTACGTAAACATCCGAAGCAACATGGTGTTGGTGGGCTACTTGCTGGCGTTGAGCAGAAGGCTGATCGTCCACTAGGTATTACTGCTGTTTTTGTTGATGACCTTGTAGCAAGTGGTGAATCATTGGAACGTGCCATCAATATCGTGCGTACCGAGGCGGATATCGAGGTTGTCGGTATCGCATCAATTGTTAACTGGGGATTCGTGGAGATGCGCGACTGCTTCAGGGAAATGCAAGTCCCTGCAGTCTCATTGGTGTCATTTTCGGAACTGCTGGATGCGGCGAAAGTTGAGGGTAAAATCACTGAGGTTGAGGCTCAAGAACTGCGTAAGTTCTACCAGAACCCCCGATCTCATAAGTGGAACGATCAGTTTTTCTCCAGTGAAATTGAAGACTTCGGTGTGTGACAACAATGCCCTCAAGGAAGACGCTAGATGAAATCGCTTTAGAAGCTGGAGTTTCCCCTGCAACGGTGTCGCGGGTGTTTAATAAACCCGATATGGTCAGTGAAAGGACTAAAAACGAGTGTTAGAGGCATCGGTTCGTGTCGGCAACGGCGCTCCACCTGCTGCCACACTCGGGCTAATTGTGCCTGACACTTCAAATCCGATATTTTCGTCGCTACTACATGCGCTCAATCGAGAAACCTTCTCCAATGATTACCAGTTAGTGGTTGCCAGTTCAGACAGTCGTCCAGAAGTAGAGATGCGGGTGCTTGAAAGATTTCGAGCGACAGGTGTAGCTGGGGTTCTTTATGCTTCATACAGTGGCGGATCCCAGGGGGTACTTGAGCTGGCATCATCTGGCGACATCCCTATACTCGCATACAATGCACACGTCGCATACGGCAACATAGATTGTATTGTTACTGAATCAAGAACCTCGTTACAGACGATGGTAGACTATTTTCTGAACTTTGGTCACGAGAATTTTGCGTATATAAGTGGTCCACTGAACTCGCAAGTGTCTTTATCACGTCTTGAGAATCTCCAGATTGCGCTTTCAAAAAACAACCTTGACCCAGAAAATATTACAGTATTTGAAGGGAAATATTCATATGCAACGGGTCGGGATTTTGCTGAGCAATTTCTACAACTAAGCGAAGCAGAACGTCCCACTGCGATATTAGCTGCTTCGGATGTTATTGCCATTGGATTTATGCAGCGCGTTCAAGAATCCGGGCTCAGAATACCCCAAGATGTTTCTGTCGCGGGGTTTGATGGTGGTGATTCTGGGGCATGGTATTCGCCTTCTCTAACCACAATTACACAACCGCTCCGGAGAATGGCAAAGGAAGGTGTAAGGATGATATCAGAACGAATCTCTTCGACTGAAAAGATTTCCCCTAGGGTGGTTAATGTAGACCCGCGTTTTATTGCTCGTGATTCTGTTGGTCCAGTCGCTTCGTATCACGAACGTCGCAAGGGAATGAGGTCCGTATTTTCCTAACATTTGAGGATTGGTAATGGTGAATAGAAAGCAGTTCGCTATTTTTGACTTCGACGGGGTCATCTTTGATTCAAAAGATATCGCAATCAGAAACGTTGAATTATTGCGAAGGCAGCCAGAATTTGAACACCTTCCGTCGCCTGGCCGTATCGGAAATTTCAGTGAAATATTTTGTGGTACATTGAGGACATCCCTTTTGCGCTTTGGGTTAACGCCAGAAGAATCTCAACGTTTCTTTGATTCTCACGCTAATCTAATGTCTGAGCAACGGGAACTTATGGGCCTGTTTACAGGAGTTAGTGAATTTTTAAGATGTATTCCGTCTGATTCATGGGCAATAGTTACATCTGCATACGAGGAGGTGGTCTATGATATACTTGAAAGGGAAGGGGTGCATACTGCTGACCTCATTGTAATTGGTCATAGCATTAAGAAATCTAAAAGTGCAAAGATTACGGATCTGCTGTTTGCGAGGGGCATTGAAGTTTCAGACGTGCTATATATTGGCGATATGCAGAGTGACGTTGAATACTGCAAAGAGATTGGCATTGATTTCGTTGGGGTTGATTACGGCTACCATCCGAGGCATATGTTAAATGATCCGAACGTTTGTGCTGTATATTCGACGCCAGCAGATTTGTTTGCTGCCGTTTTTAAATTGCTGAATATCACCCAAGTTGATTGCTAAAAAATCGAAGGAGATCTATCATGAATAACTCATCCGCCAACAATGCGCTCATCATCATCGACTACATCAACGAAATCGCATCGCCCGAAGGCAAGCTTGGTGCGCTGAAGGGGTACGCGGCATATATTCAGCAGTTTGGTGTGGTAGCGGCGCTCAATCGGCTGATCGACCGTGCCGAGCGTGATGGTAGTTTGATTATCTTTGTGAATTTAGGGTTCGATGAGGCCTGGCTCGAGCAGCCTAAAACTTCGCCCATCTTTGGCAAAGCGCATGAGTTTGGCATTTTGCAGCGCGGTACCTGGTCGACCGAGGTGCTGCCAGCGGTGCATCAGCCGGAAGGGGCGCTCCATCTATGCAAGCAGCGCGTATCGGCGTTTTACGCCACGCCCCTTGCGTCTATTTTGCGCCTCCATGGGGTGAAGCGGATGACGCTGGCTGGCGTAGCCACGGATCTAGCGGTAGAGGCAGCGGCGCGGGATGCGCATGACCGTGATTTTGATGTTGAGATTGCAGCCGAAGCATGTGCCGCCGCAAGTGTGGAGGATCACCAGCGGTCGCTGGAGACGATGGCGAAATTTGCTCGGGTGGTGTGAGGAGTAGTGGCTAGACAGAAGAGCTAGTCCCCAGAGCCACTAACTAGTCCCCTCATTATCTCTCGCTGTTTCATGAGCCGACTGTGGCTATCTGCATCTTGCGAAATCTCAAAATTAAGCTCATAATTGCACTGCTTCAGTAGCTCGACCTCACGCTCATGATTAACGGTGTTCAGTTGCGACATCAGGAAGTTGCGCACAAGTTCTGTCAGTGGTCGCCCAATGGCATCCCGGTAATTGAACCCAAGTGTTTGCAGCATACGTAGCGTGTCGGTAGAGATGATAACTTCAACCTGTTGCAAAATAGCCTCAGCTTCTGCAACACCTTTAGCTCCATCTTGTTGAAAAATTTTCCGCAGCGCTGGAATTATGGTTTCCACCACATGGGTGATGTCTTCATCACTAATTTGCTGTGCAACAAGCTGTTCCTTCAGGCCCTGAGCGATCGACAGTATCTCGTCACGGCTCCGTACAAGTTCGTTAATTATCTCCTGCAGTTCGTTGACGGCTTCTTCGTAATCCTTCTTCTTTTTAATCGTCGACACTCGCGTTGCGACTGCAGCTGCCGATTGTCTCGCAGCGACTTCAGCAAGACTTGCGGTGAGTTGAAGTACCGTTGGATCCATTATGGTTTTGCTCCTTCGGGGAAAATAGGGACGTTTTAAATATATAGCAAGCATGTTAGTTTAATACTCGTATGTAGGTTTGCGTATAAGGGGTCCGAGGTTTCAGGGAATAATTCTTGGAATAACACCGCACCGCCACTACAACTCGAGCATCAAGACGAAAAGGTTCCGAACGGTTCATTGTCTAAGGACTCTTTTCTTGTTTGTGGATGGTTGCCATGTGGTGGTTTTGCTGGTGATCCCCACTTGCCCTCCTGCACACTCATCCGTATCATTCACCTGATCGAGTCGCTGGTTGCCTGGCTGGGGAGTGGCGGCAGAGGGCGTGTCTGTTGCCGTGGTGGTCGCGGTTATGCGTTTTTCCCCTGCCCGGCCCTGGCGCGGTGCTAGCGGCATGTGGGCGTGTGGAGTTTGGGAGTGGTTGCGAGTGAGCATTGGTATTGAGGCGTTGGCCAGTCGGCATATTCCATACATATTGGACGCGTGCCAGGATTGGCATGAACTCGCGCAGTATGGTCCACCGTATTGGCGGCCACGTAGCGAGGCAGAGCTGCAGCGCAAAATTGCCGCAACCAGTGGGCCGGTGCCAGGGGTGGAATACAACTTTGTGCTAGCGGACGATGGTGGTGATGCAGGGGTGCCGCCGGATGTGGGGGGGTTTGGGCGTTGGTACGCGCGGGTCGTCGGGCGTGAGCGCTGCAGGCGGCGTCGCGTCGCTCGGCGCTAACCTTCGCCTGATCGGCGAATGTTCCCTGCATGCCATCGATTGGCGTAACCGCGTGGCGCAGGTTGGGGTGTGCTTGTGGCGGCCGGAAGTGCGGCGGCGGGGGTATGGGCGGCAGGCGGTTACGTTTCTACTGGATTGGGCTACGGGGCAGCTGGGGATGGAGCGGCTTGAGGCGTGGATTCTGGCCACAAATCTGCCCTCGCAGCGGCTGGTTACCCAGCTTGGTTTTGTGCATGAAGGCATGCTACGGGGGCGGTATCTGCTTGATGGCGTGCGCCAGGATATGGCGGTGTATGGCTGGCAGGCTGGGTAGTGTTGTCGCGTGATCATCGAGCGAAACATTATACCATCTCCCCAAACGTTATAACGTTTGGGGGCTGCTTGATCGGTTGACCATCCGCCTCACCTACCACACCAACACCATTGTGGGCAGCCCAGCCAAGCTGGTGCCACATCCGCAGATTGGCGCGTATTTGGAGGAGTGGGTGGCGGATGTTGCCCGAGAAGGTAACGCAGTCTCACTCACCTGCTTGGCGGAGCGGCATGCCCGGTTTGAGCGCATTCACCCATTTAGCGATGGTAATGGGCGCACGGGGTGGCTACTACTGTTCGCGCAGGCGCTGCAAGCTGGGCTGATGCCACCGCTGGTGCTAAAGGAGTGTAAGCCGGCGTATTACCACTGCCTTGAGCGGGCGGATCTAGATGGCGACCTTGCCCCGCTGGAATTGTTTTTGGCAGAGAGTATGTTGGCGGCGAATGCGGCGGCGCTCCGTGGCGAGGCGCGGGCGGCGTAGGTTATGTGCGGACGTACCGGTGCGGATTTACCCACTGCTACCAGCACGTTTCCTTATTGACTTCTTCATCCGACTTATGTAGAGTTAGAAATATGGGTGCGTATCTTCGGCTCACACCGGCAACAAAAGATGTACTTCAGCAGCTCTACGGGCTGCGTGAAGAGACATGGGGCTTGCAACTGGCCCGCCTGGCGGGTCGGCCAACCGGGACGGTTTATCCATTACTCGACCGGCTTGAACGCGAAGGATTTGTCGCCTCGCGTTGGAAGCGGATTCTGGCCGTGCGGGGCCACGCCGCCGGTTGTATGTCCTGACGCCGAAAGGTCGGGAATGGGTCCAGCAAAAGCTCAAGCTCAACGCCGAAGATGCCTCGTAACCACACCACCCGTTAGCCACCAGGAAGGAGTATCGCCATGGCAGATCAACGCAATAACCACGCAGACAACCACACCAATCCGGACCACGGAGAGGCGCTAGACAAACCTGCCCGCACGTTGGTGAGGGCAATCCGGCTCACCCCACGTAGCCAGCGTGAGCGCTATGCGAGCGAATGGCAAGCAGATCTCGCGGAGGCCACAAGCCCCGCCGAACGTCGGCAGATTGCGCGTGCAGCCATGGCAATGGCGCGCCGGGTACGACTGCGTGAGTTTGGGGCCACACTGCTTGGTGGGCGCGGGGCAGGGCGAGCGATTGGGTGGTGGATTGGGCTCCTGGTCGCGTTTATTCTCTTCCCCGTTTTTCCGCTGTTGCTTGCACCATTTGTGCTTGTTGTTCTCGCCATAGCGATGGTCTATGCTGGCACGCCGTCAACAGTGAGCCACTGGTTGGCGGTTGGAAGTGTTGTGGTTGGTATAGCGTCGTTTTCGTATTTTTGGTGGGCGGTTGGAGTGAATTTTGATGCCTCCGAAGCAGTTGAGCCGGGCCCAGCCATTGCGGAGTACGACGGCGAAGCGCTGCTACTGACCCTGGTCTGCATTGTGGTGTTTATTGGGTCGGTCGTGTGGTCGTTTTGGCGGAGGCAAAGGCAAAACTCACAATAAAGCGTGTTTCATGAGCCGAAGTAGAAGTAATGGCTGTGGTGGTTTGATAAAACGAAACGTGGCTTAGCGAATTAGTAGGTCGCTAAGCCACGTTCTTCTACGTGTCTGGAGACTGAGGCTGTTGGTTAATCGAAGATCTTATCGCCTCCAGGATTGCAGCGCGTATTGACGGTCTCCGCATAACTGACGTCCTCACGCCATTCGTCAAGATTCCAGGTTTCCTTGCGTGGGTACCGCACACCAACAAATTGCTGATGGCAGATCCATTGATCGCGCATACCGCCAAGGTTGACCTTGATACCACGTCCCTCATCTTTGTACTTCTCGTAGAGTTCGTCCCAACCGAGCATCCCAATGATATAGCTTTTTGGTATGTCGTAGGCCTTTGCCCTTGCCCAATCAGTCGGAGTCACGTTCAGCGTCCAGCCTTCGTCGTGATGGACCCACTCAGCTGATTTGATCAGGTCCATCCAGAGATACGGGTCAGCGACAACTGGGTACTGCACATCTTGTTGGGTGTGTTCCACTTTCTGCACCAGTGCTCCATCACGGACTTCGTAGCTGGTTGGCACATCTTTGCCACTTGCATCCTTAGCCCAGGCATCGCCAAAGCCAGCGATGAGCTTGTTGTCTTTGTCGACAATGAGGATAGGATCGGATTGCTTATCGGCAGCGGCAGCATTTTGCTCGGTGTTTGCCTGGGCGGCTACCTCGGCATTTGTGGCATCTTCGCCGTCAAGTTTGAGCTCGGATGCCTTGATGAGGCGTGCGCCTTCAGGCAGCGTCAACTTGTGGGTGAATTCGGTTGATGCTTCGGCGGACTTCATCACATTGTGAATCCTGAAGCCTTCCCGCATGACTGCACGGTCTGGCTGGTGGTGGTGTCGCCGCCATAGACCACGGATCCGTCGGCTGCGAGTTCGCCTTGGCTCTCTGCTCCGCCAAGCCCAACGGTGACCGATTCATCGCTACCAGTAGCAGACTTTTTGGTAGCGGTGACTCCATCTGATGAGTTCTGGGGGAGCTTGATGTTGGCTTCGCCCGCCTTGGCCTCGAAACCTTGGTTAGTCTTAGTGCTGGCGACCTTGCTTTCAAGTCCTGGCTGGTCGGCAGATGCTTTGTCCACGGTGGTGGCAAGTTCCGCCACCTGGGCTTGCGGTGCTTGTTGTGCAGGTTGCTGCGTCTGGGCATGCACGCTCATTGGCGTAAGCAAGCTGATACACGCCGCAGCGCATACGGTAACCCTCCATGTTGCATGTGGATATTTGCGTGTCATTATTGCCTCCTTTAGCTTGATATGACTGGCTGACGCTCGTCACTATGGCAGCCAAAAGATGCAGACACAATACCTGTTTGTTTGGTTGGTTTTACGGGGGTAGCAGCATTTAAGGTGGTGTGGTACATTTACAAATTAGTGGATTATATTAGCAAAAGTAATAATTCTATTGGCGCATACTGGGTTGGTATTGAAAATGGCTTATGCGCTCGGCATATAAGTGCTACCCAATAGTTTATTGACGGGTCACTGGTACTTTATTGACACGTAGATTAATTTTACGTGATATATACACAGTGTTTTCGTTGTTAGCTGCTGTTAGCTATGGGGTAAATGGGATGATAGTATAAGAAATGTCATAGTTTGCATGGAGTGGCCTCGTGCCAATGGTTCCCCAAAATGGGTAGCCCCAAACTCCCTACCCTTTTGGCTATAAAATATGCTACACTAGTTGCAATATATGGCAACAAATCCGCGCCGTAATTCATCGTCATCTGCTGGGCTGAGTGCTGTGGCTCGCCTGCGTAAAGCTAAGGCTGTGCTACTGGCGGTCAGCCTAACGTTTGCGGGCGTGCTCCTGATTATGCTCAGCGGCTGGCTGGCCAAGCTGAACTTGGGGGAGGAGCTGGACTAGCTACACGCCCTACCGCTTGGCGAGCTAGGCGGAACATTGTTCGGTGCCGGGTTGCTTGGCACATTGTTTGAATACACGTTTCGCAAGGAGCAGGATGAAGCTGCTGCCGCTAGTTTCGGGCCATTATTCATGATGAAGCTCCGGCGCTACGGGATGCGGTGATTAATGGATTTGCTATTCACCAGGCCGATCTGGCCCGCGTCGCTACACCGGAGCTGCTTGACGGTATTGCCGCCAATGTCATGGCGCTGCGTCTAGGGGATGAACAATTTGCGCGTGAGTTGTACGGGGATATTCGCGATCAGGCGATTCATGCAGCCGAGCGTTGGCACGATGTGGAGGTACGGATTCGCCTCTCTAATGCATTAGAGAGTAGTACCAGTGGTACTACTCTGCTCGACGTCACGGTGGAGTGGGAATACACCACAACCCCCTCGCATCCGGTGCGGCGATTTGCGTGCGTATCAGAGTGAGCGGAGTATAACGAGCTTTTACGTGACGCCCCGGCCACCTTCGCTTGGATGATGATGCCTCGCGATGGAGTGAGCCCGACCAGTAGAAAGAGTTATGAGCTCTTGGAAATGACCGCTGATGGTCGCCCGCAGAACATTCGACGTTCAGAGACAAAGAACGGTCAGTTCTACCATGTGAACCTAGATGAGAAGGTTGCATCCGGAAAGCCTGTACGGCTTCGTCACGTGTTTCGGACAGTGATCCCGATATGGAGCCACCGAGTGTTCGTGGAGCTACCCCAACCAACGCGTGGATGTGTGTTATTGGTTGACTATACAAATACCTCAATTGCAGAGATGAAAGTTGGCGATACGGTCGGATCACTCCAGCCACCTGTTGTGAGTTACGCACCGAAAGGTGCAAACGGCAAGACCGTTGCGGTAGAAACGAGTGGCTGGTTAATGCCAAAAACTGGATTCTCATTTATCTGGACGCTTGAAAGCGAGCTGCCTCGGGGCGAAGCTCGCCACGAGGCAACTGGCCGCGCTGATCTAACGCGTAGTTAGTGTGTTACTCGCCGCCACCCATTTGGCTCACCTCCTCTCGTTTGCGCCCAGCCACACGCGCAGCGCCTTAGTCTGAGCGCTCATCTGGACCGATCCGCTGCCGCGTGACTAGGGTATTTTTCCGCCCTGATCTGGGCTGATACTGGATGCTACTCATAAGTCTGTAGACTTTCAAGTAGCATCGCCAAAAGCTTGGAGCATGGCTGTTGGCGATTTGCAGAAAGCGGTGGGGCGATATTTGCGTGCCCACCGCTTGGATCGTGGACTTAGCCAAGAAGCGTTTGCGGAAGAGCTAGGGGTGCACCGCACGTATATGGGCGGGATTGAGCGGGGCGAACGCAATCTAACACTGCGGAATGTGGAACGCCTGGCGGAGCAACTTGGGGTCGGGGTTTTGGATATGTTGCAGGGGTCGTAACCAGCTCTGTGGTTAGGCTGGGCGCGCACTGGGAAACGGTGCGGTGCTATTTCATGTTTATTTTCAAGTATCGCTATGCTACGCATGCAAGCTGTGTAATTTTGCGTGCGTCTTGGCAAGGAAATCTACCCCCCTGCCATAACTGAAATAGTGGGAATATAGCGAAGAAAGTGAGCGTAGCGCGTGTCTCAGGAAGATACGGCAGATAACGATGCTCGGCAGGATGATTCGGGGGGAGATCACGATTGAGGAGATGGAGCAGGCCGAGCAGGATCCAAACCATCCACTACGGGATCCGGATAATCCGCGCCATTTAATGAAGCGCTGCGGCCACAATTACTGAAAGATATCAACCTAGATTCATTCAGAACCAATATCAGTAGTACTCTGGGCACTCAGGCTGCTGAGTGGAGGGCTGCGCTCCGTGATCCAACTGGCCTCGCTGACATGATTCGCAAGTTTTCTGAAGATCTCAAGCTTAGGACAGAATGGGCTAAACCACCTTCCTTCCTGGGGCGAGCAACCTTATGCAGTCAATCTCGCCGCATATACAAACTCCGGGATTAGATAAGATCCCCGAGATTTTGAAATTCCACTACCGCATGCCGCTGCCAGAAGTTAACTATGCGGCGGTGCTTGATGGGATCCTCAGCAATTCAAGCGCGACGGGACTTGGTGACGCGTATTACCAGGTTATTGAACAATCTCGGCAGGATCTAGCCAGACTACTAAAGTCTCTGGATCCGCAAGATCTTGCGGATGATCAACCGCATCTTCCGTCAAATCTACGAGGAATGGTCAGCTCTCGTCGAGAATTGGAACCGTTATTGCTCAACGAAGGTCTAGCCCCTAGCCTATGTGCCGGATGCAGAGATAATCGACGAGATTCTTAGTGCGCTATGGCCTCGCGTACGCCGCGACATTATTGGCCAGAATTGGACATCGATCGTCCATCGATGCGACAACCTCCTTGACTCCTTAGATGACCCAGAGCTACAAGAAAAACATCTCCTTCGCAAAATGCATCACTACTGCGCTATTGGCGGGTCATGCTGAGGCTGCCCAGGCGCTGGCCGCTAATCTGCTCGATTCAATGCTGCGCCAAAAGCACGACGGCAAGGCAAATATTTCGAAAATGAAGCGGAAACAACGGCCATTACTCACACGCGGCAAGCAAATAACCGAAAGTATTGTCATGGCCGGGCTATGGGGCGCATTTGGAACCTATCGGCCGGATAAAGGTGACGAAATACCAACCATTTTCAGCCGCCACGCCAGCGCACATGGCGTCTCCCATCGGCAATATTCCCAAACGAATGCCGTAATTGCATTGATGCATGTGGTGGCGTACCTCTGTTGGTTGCAGCACCGAGAGGACGTTGCCAGCGCAGCATAGTGCTTATAGCCCGCCCAAACAGCTATTGTATTGCAGGCGATACTGTGGTTATATATCCGATGGGGCGTACCTATTCGTAGTTTCATGGTGGTGCTGGTGGCTGGTTTTGGCTCCTGGCACTGCCATGAAGAAGTATTTTTACGTTCGAGAATCGGTGAGAACAAAAAACTTTCTTTTTGATGGTCATATTAAATATGATCATCTCAATAAAGCCTTTTTCGGCTACCAGTTGGCCGAAGAGGCACCTCTTCACCCTGGCTTGTTCTGGCGACCTACGCCAGTTCTGCACAGGCTGTGGTGTTTTTATTTTTTGCTATTCGCCGCAAGAAAAAGCCTTCGGACTAACCACCCCACCCTGCCCTGCGCGCCACCGCAGGGCATTTTTACGTTGGTGGGTCGGCGGGTGTGCCCCACGAATCCTTCCAGGTAACCGTAAAGCAGCTAATGTTGCTCGGTTTTGACCATCCGTACGATAATTTCTCCCCGTCGCTGGCTTGGTCAGCGCCGGGCTCGGTGGCATCCGGCGGCACGGCACGCGGCTGGTATACCGCGTAGAAGCAGTACCGGGTGTGTTTGGTGCGGCCTGGGGTTGGTGCAGGCGGAAGTGGTGGCTTGGTGAGCTGACCATTGGTGCGAAGCGTATCCCGAAGGGCGATGAGCTGCGTCAATTTGTTCGGATCAAGGGAGGAGAGGACCACTCCCAGGCCAAGCCCGCAAACAACCCGCCATACAGGTCGGTAAAGTGTGCTTGTACGGCTGAGCTGGTAGTAAGGTCCAGTTGGTTTTGGTTGGTGGGTTGCCCGGGGCGCTGCAGGTGGGTCAGGCCAGAAAATTGCCAGATTTGCTGTGGCTTTTCGCCAATAAAGATGGCTTCAAAACGAGCTTGTAGGGTGCGCTCGTGGAAGGCTAAGCACTCTTCCCAAATACAGCGAGGTTGGGCGTAATCTGCTACCTCTGGCGTATTAGGTGCAAGGGTAAACGCTAGGTCGTAGCTCTGGCCACGCCGCAGTGGCTCGGGCAGGAAGAAGCGATGTTCGTAGCCGCCTTCGATGGGTTGGGTGGTAGTGCGCCAGCTGCCATGTGGCATAGGCGGGGCTGGAAAAAGACTGGTAATAGCGTAGTAGTCCACCTCATCGAACAGTGCCAGCAGCCGGTAGTGATGCCGAGTTTGTTGCCAGCAACCATCACTAAATACGGTGGTGAGGCTAGCGGATTCGTGGATGGCACCGTTATGTAGTTCTGGCAGTTGTTTACCTGGGGGAGAGGCTGGGTACCAGCCAGTTAAAAGCTGGAAGCGTAGTTGCTCGAGGGCCTTGGCTTCACGCGCCGCAACCGTATCTATCCCGCGCTCAATGCGCTGACCATAGACGACTCGGCGCTGTTTGAGGCTGCTAAGCCCAGCTGTGCTGCTATCGAGCCCGAAGGCGGCCATCAGTATATCGGCGTCGGGTTCGTGCAGTGACTGAATGGCGGAAACTAAGCGCTGCTTTTTGAGTTCGTAGCTATCTTCTGCCGAGCTGCGCAGTACTTGGTCCACTAACCCCGCGTGGGAAAGTCTACGGGGAGTCATGCCCTCACCTTTGCGTAGATACATCAGGTCGGTCAGGAGGTCTTCGCTACTGAGAGGCTGCTGGTGCATTTTTGCTCCCTCCAAAACCTGGTTTCATGCACTACCGCATTGCCCCAGATCTTCCTGGGGATTTGTCGTGCCTGGTTGTTCCATTTTTGCCCACTATGCCAACTTTTTTCCATCTTTCCCAATCATCATGACAGCGCTCATATCGTCAGAGTTAGCCGGGATGGCAACAGGGACTACCTGGCATAACCAGAAAGGAGCGTGGGATGACATACCCACCACAAAGGGCGCGCTATCTGCCTGAACGTACCAATGCCAATGGGATAATGGGCACCAGTTTTGGCCGCACGGTACAAGCGGTGCTGCATACCTACGAGGAACGTGCGCACCACCGCCACCTGGCGGCACAGGCAGACCTAGCCACCGCCAGTGAACAGGCTCGGGCTGCGCTTACCTCTCAGGCACTTGGTAATACGTTGGCTTTGGTGCAGCAAGCCGAGGCGTGCACCAAAGCCGCGCCCGCTGGAACGGGTTACTACGCCCAGATTGTGGCGGCCTACGCCAGTGGCGCAGCCCGGCGGGTGGCGGATTTATGAGGAACATAGTGTGCGGCGGCTGCGTCGGCATAGCTAGCTTTATGCTCGGCATATGGGCCGCCATATACACAAACATTGGCCACGCTTTTCTTTGCTGGGTGTGTGCGGCTGTATTTTTCACTCTTGTAATGGGCGACGTGTACGTAGCTGGTGGAACACGTGAAGTGGTGCGGCGCATGCGTGCCATATATGCAGTGTGGCGCTGCCAGCGTAACAGCTCTTACCTCCTACAACCTCATGGCTACATGTATAGCCAAAGGAGACTGATCCAAACCACCACATTGGCTGAGCAAGCTACAAAACTCGATGTAGCCCTTGCAGCTGACCAAGCAGCCTTTCGACAGGCGATGGTGCAGCTACAGAAGGCTCAACATCGGTTTGATGTGGGGGTTAGGAAGTAATGAGCGGTAGTGCGGGACTGTAGCTGATGTAAATAAAGAGTCAATTTCCGGGCTGATGCAAAAACCACAGCGCCGAAATATAGTGCCACAACAGGCCACCTAACCACCGTTTGACAATGTCTTACCGCTCACCTGTCTTGCTGCCTAGACGGTTTACGTATGGAAATAAATGGGCCGTAATGGAGGTAAGGGGGATGAATATTATTCGCGAAAAATCCCCGCCAAAGCGCTATGTAACAAAGGATAAGGAGACGTGTTATGCCTAAACAAAATGGCGATATAAACACAGAATCTGTAGCCGAACAACGCTTTTGTACTATTTTAGCTGATCCGCCATGGCCTGGCCAAAGCGGTGAGCGGCACTACGCCACCATGAGCTTAGACCGCATCGCGGATATACCAGTTTCTGCCTTGGCTACGCCAAATGCTCACCTGTGGCTTTGGACAACAAATGCCCTCTTAGTTGACGCCTACGCAGTCGCGGCAGCGTGGGGTTTTACTGTCCGCAGTCCGCTTACCTGGGTTAAGTTCCGCCTTGGGTTATCGAGTCAGTACCAGCTCCGCAACGCTACCGAGCAACTATTGTTCTGCACTCGTGGTAAAGCACCGGTGCGTTATCGCTCCCAGCCGACCTGGTTTAACGCGCCAGTGCAGGAACATTCCCGTAAGCCAGCTGAACAGTTCGCCATTATTGAGCGGATTTCGCCCGGGCCATACCTAGAGTTATTTGCCCGTAGGCGACCCGAATCAAATGCCGATTGGTCAATTTGGGGTAACGAGGTCGAGTCAGACATTGCCATTCCTGGCTACCCCATACCAAGGCAGCGACTAGAGGAAACAATGATCCAGCTACGCCATCACCTCACCAACACGACAGAAAGGTGCTGCTATGCGCCCGACGCCAACGTCTCTACCCACCCGTTGTTTACGAGTAGCTGCCACATTGCTGCTTGCCAGTGTGTGTCTCCACGTAGCTGCCATGCTGTTTACGGCTGTTTGGGTCAGATTACTAATCATTTTTGTGCTTATCCTGCTCATTCCCGCTGTGCGAAGGCTGGTTTGTTGGATGCTCGAACTGCGGTATTGGTAATACTAAATGCCCTGGATATAGCTAACAAATAATAACTAAGGAGAAATTATGTCAAAGAAACCGAAGCAAGCATCATCAAAACAATTCCCACATACAGGCAAAATAAGCCGCCGCTCACGCTCCTGCGATGTACGGGCTGTGCCCTGCTGGAAGCCAATCGCTGAGCTGGAACTCGCTCGTGTGCTGGCGCTGTATGTCGTAAATCAGCATGGAGGAGACGACCTATGCCATACTCCCAAGAGTTAGTGTGGCTGCAGCTCTTTTGGCCACGACCGTTAAGCACCCAGACAGTGAGTGAGCTTCTTCAGCGTCTTGTGGCTGACCCGCATAGTGGGCGGCTTGTGTTTGAAACCAGGGCAGATGTCAAAGGCATTGTCTTCTTGCTAGGGGTACGTTCAAGCCAGCGTGACACTATTGCGCACATTGTTCGTGAACTCGTGCCAGGAGTGCAGTATACGGACAGTACGGAACAACCTGCTGACTCTGGTGAAGCTACTTCACTAGCTAATCTTCGGCCGCGTATGGACAAGGCAGCCCGAGTTACCACCAATCGTAGCGAACGCCTCTTGGCGGTTTCGCAGGTGGAAGCTGCAACGCGCAGACTGCTGGCTGCGTGTAGTGGACTCTCACCTGGCGAGTGTGTAACCGTGCAGGTTCAGCTGGGGCGGCGTAGGCCACCGCGTCATTTGCCGTATCAGTCATGGTGGGATGTGCTGATGAACGGCTATCGGCCACCTGCGAATACACGTCTAGACAAACCGATCGCTGTCAGTACCACTGCGTGCAGGTAAGTGTGCGTATTGGGGTTGCTGGAATGAGCCACGCCCGTGCTCGCCAGCAGCTGCTCAACATATTTGGTGCTATGCGCAGCGTGGAGACCAGTCATACTCGTCTCCGGCTCACCCCAGAATCAGCAACGCGGCTTAACCAAGCGAGTGTACCGTGGTATCCCTTCTATACAACGAGCCTACTGGCTGCAAGCGAAATTGCTCTTTTAACCGGCTGGCCAATCGGTGATAGTGAATTGCCTGTGCTAGGGCCTATCTCGCCTCGGGTCATGCCACCCCCGCACTGGCTGAGCAGCACACAATCCCATCTGGCTGGCCGAGTATTTGGGGTAAGTAACGCGCCGGGGCATACGGATACTTCTTTAGGCATTTCGCCAGCCGATAGTCTGCTCCACACCGTGTTACTTGGCCCGACTGGAGTTGGTAAATCGACCGCTATGCTAGCCTTATTCTGGCAGATATACGTGCCGGGCGCGGTGTGCTTGTGATTGATCCCAAGTCTGATCTCGTGACGAGTCTGCTTGAACGCATCCCACCCAGCCGCCATAAAGACGTGGTACTGCTTGATCCAACTATGCCACAGGTAGTCGGCCTCAATCCGTTGGTGTCGCAGGCTGCTCGCCAGCAGCCTGACTTGGTTGCGGATAGTCTGCTAGCTAGTTTCAAAAGCATATTTGCTGAAAGTTGGGGTGTGCGTACAGAAGAAGTCTTAGCAGCCTGCTTGCTGACCTTAGCGCGCGTTAGCCAATCCCTACCCGACGTGGCGACGTTGGTTGCTATTCCAAGTTTGCTTACTAATCCCGAGTTACGCCGCCGTATTACTAGTAAGATTGATGATCCTCTGGGAGTGTCTTCTTTCTGGGCTAAGTTCGATAGCTGGAGCCCTGAGCAGCAGCGCCAAGTCATTGCGCCAGTGTTAAACAAACTGCAGCAATTAGTAGTGCGTCCACATATGCGTGCCGTACTTGGTCAAACCGCTCCACACTTTCAGCTAGATGAGCTGTTTACCAAACGTAAAGTTGTGCTCATCCGCCTCAATAAGGGCACCTTGGGTGCAGAAGCTGCGCGCTTGCTTGGCTCCCTAGTAATGGGGCAACTGTGGCCACTTATACTTGGCCGCGCGAACGATCCACCCACCCGGCGCGCTATTACCAGCATCTACATTGATGAGGTTCACGATTTTATCCAAGGCATTCCTGGCGATTTGGCTGATGCCTTAGCGCAAAGCCGGTCACTTGGTGTGGGCTTTACGATGGCTCACCAGTACCGCAGTCAACTGAGCCTTGCGATGCAGCGCGCCATTGATGCTAATGCCCGGAACAAGATTTGCTTTGAGCTTTCTGGTGCGGATGCAAAGGACATGGCAGCCATGGCAGCGTCACACCTTGTTCCGGCAGATTTTATGCTGCTGTCGCGGTTTCATATTTATGCCAGTTATTGGTGCGAGGGCGCTAAAACTGGCTGGCTGTCCGGCACAACGTTGCCGCCACCAAGTATATGCAGTGACCCACTGGCCATAGCAGCTGCTAGTTGTGCCCGCTATGGCCAACCCACCGAACAGGTTGAGGCAGAGCTGCGCCACGCCCTGGGGTGGGACACCCCGACGGTTTACCAGACCACGCCACGTAATAGTGGCATATTGGGGACGTCATCAGTCCAAACACACTTTGGCCGCACGACCAAATCGCCCTAATCCACGCAGAAAAAAGTACTCACTTGTGTGGCTTCCTAATGACCAATCGCAAGACCTGTCGCGTATACGAGCTAGTCCCCATACACGCCGCTAAGACACATAATTTTGGCCAATAAGGGAGGTGACTGTCTGCCTCTTCGTAGCAGCCACACTGAGTTACGCACCGGGGCGCACTCTATCTATCCAAAAAGCCCGTTGACCGTTCGGTTACCTACCTAAGCCCTTGGTTATCTCATCAACTAATCAGGAAGTAGGAGCATAAATATGACTCATCGCATTACTCGGTCGCGCCTGGCATGGCTCGCCAGTCAGCTAAGCGACCATGCGCACACCGTTACTCGGATACTTTCCGATCAACGTTTCGCCACCACTCGCCAGCTTGCACGGTTTCTAAGGCCCGCTTTCCAGAGTGACGCTTTCGGCATTACGCCAAACCAATCGCTTGATGGGAACGCTCCAAGAAAGCGCACTTGTCAAAACACTTCAGCGGCGAGTTGGCGGTGCTCGTGCTGGATCGAGCAGTTATGTATGGCACCTCAGCGAAGCTGGCTACCGGCTCAATGAGTTATGCAGCCTCCAAGACAGTGCTGCTACACGGCCAGTATCGCGGCGGCGCATCACCGAACCTTCCTGGACGTTTCTTGCTCATACGTTGGCAGTAACTGAGCTTCGACTCATCAGCGAAGAAACATGCCGTATGTGCGAAATAGAACTTGTCAAAGCTGAGCCGGAGCCAACCTGTTGGGCCAAACACCTTGGCCCATATGGCCAGCCCGAATGGGTTAAACCAGACCTTGGCCTTGTTACCGCTTGCGCTGGCTACGAATACAACTGGTGGTGTGAGTTAGACATGGGTACTGAACGACCAATACGCATTAATCGTAAAACCGATGCCTACCTGCGCCATCTCACTAGTGAAGTAGAGCAGCAACGCCGTGGCGTCTTCCCGGTCGTTGTATGGGTTACCTCCACACTCCAGCGGGCCGAGCAGCTGGTCAATATCTTTAGCACTCGCACCGATCTGCCCGCTGGCATGTTCCAGGTCGCCGCCCTCAAGGACTGGCCCAGCCTGCTTAGCAGTACGGCATCCGCTGCGTGACGTGAATTCTACATCATATTTTTCAGGCAAAAGGACTGGACTCTCAGCGCAAAAACGAGCGTCAATAGGAGTAGGCCAGTCTGACCGCCACCGGCAGTACCTGGCGGCAAGAACACACAGTACACGACATAAACGAACGCATAAGGAGCAAGACCCTATGAGTACCACGCCTCCAGCCAATCCGCTTGCGGCTATGGCTGCAGATTTAACACCCAAGCGAGCCATCAGCTATATCCGCGTCTCTACCAAAGGCCAAGCTGCGCGTGGTGACGCTGCCGAAGGCTTCTCTATTCCGGCCCAGCGTGAGGCCAATAAAAATAAGGCTGCAGCACTCGGTGCCTTCATCGTCAAGGAGTTTATTGATCGGGGTGAATCTGCTCGCAATGCCAAGCGCCCAGAGCTGCAAAAAGATGCTGGCCTACATTACCGAACACAACGATATTGACTACGTTATTGTGCACAAACTCGACCGTCTAGCCCGTAACCGGGCTGATGATGTCGATATTAACCGCGTGCTCGAACAGCACAATGTTCGCCTTGTCTCGACCAGTGAAAATATTGATCAGACGCCTGGCGGCATGTTGCTCCATGGCATTATGTCTTCCATCGCCGAATTCTATAGCCGTAACCTTGCGGCTGAAGTATCAAAAAGGCATGAGTGAGAAAGTAAAAGCATGGCGGTACCATTGGCAAGGCTCCGCTGGGATATGTGAATAAACAGGGCAAAAAATGAGCATGGTAAACGCCATAGCTGGGTGGAGGTTGACCCGGTGCGTGGCCCGCTCATCGCTGAGGCCTTCCGTGAATACGCCACGGATACATGGACCGCCAAACACCCTAACCGAACACCTTACCGCTCGGGGGTTGACCCAGCCAGCGACGAGTCGCTACCCGGAGCGGCCTATGACGCAGTCACGACTGATCGATGTGCTGCATAACCCATACTACCGTGGGGTTGTGAGCTACCAGGGCGTTGAGTACCCTGGCCGCCACCAGGCCCTGGTTGATGATGAGACCTGGTATAAGGTCCAAAACCGTCCTGAGTGCCCACTACAACGGTGAGCGTCGGCGGGTTCACCATCACCACCTTAAGACCACGGTGCGCTGTGGTCAGTGCGGCAGCCGCCTTATTATCCAGAACACCAAGAACAAGCGTGGGGTTATATACCCATACTTTGTCTGCTCGTACCGGCAACGTCAGCGTGATGGGTGCCGCTTCAAAGCGGTGCTCATCGATGAGGTAGAAGCGAAGGTAGCAGAGCTTTACCGCACGATCCGTATAACCCCAGCTAGGCGCAAGCGGATTGCAGCGCTAGCCCAGCGGGAACTAGAGCGTATCTATGCTAGTCGGGCGGAGCATGTTCGCCAGCTGGAGCAGCAGAGCCGTAGCCTATTACGGAAGCGTCAGAAGCTGCTTGATGCTCACTACGCTGATGCCATTCCGCTGGATTTACTGAAGCAGGAGCAGGACCAGATTGCAGTGCAGCTGGCGAGTATTGAGCAGCAGCGTGCTGCACTGAGCCTCGAGTCCCACGTAGTTCAGACGCACCTTGGGTATGTGCTGGATCTATTAGAAGATTGCTTTTAGCCTGTATATGCAGGCAACGCCGAGTCTGAAGAAGTTGCTTAATGGGGTGTTCTTTACTGCGGTTGCCATTAACCCGCAGGATGATGCGAGTGGGGTGAGGCGCACGGCG
>BNJT01002249.1_pt1 | contig 37328 bp, 65 predicted proteins | sample 8540491 | NCBI WGS metagenome assembly BNJT01 (sample SAMD00202455, study PRJDB9452) | human saliva metagenome | host: Homo sapiens | reverse complement strand
GGTCGATGGTGCTCGATTCCGCCGGCTTTGCGGGAAAAGCGGCGGCGAAAGCCGGTGCCGCAGTCGCAACCGGTTTTCCTTTCTGTCCGCGCCGGCGTCCGCCACGTGTCGCGACCTGCAACTTGCGCCGGTTCGCTGGCGCAACGCATCGGTCCGACTGGCGCAATGCATCGGTTCTGCCAGCTACCTGCACCAATTTTGCTGGGTACAATGCATCGGCTCTATGCAGGATCAATTTCACACGCAGTCGCTGCGTGGCACACAGTGCAAACTGGTGTTTTCTGCTGACTGGCGTGCTTTTGTCGCGACACGACGGGTGTTGCGCCAAAATTACACCCGCTCGAGGCGTTATCGCCCGGGGCACCATCCGTGCTGACCGGTAAGCGCCTCGTGACGCCTATGACATGATCGCCGGCGTGGCACTGCACCGGTCGCTGGCGTGATACTTCCGTACCGGACGTGTTGCACGGACAGTCAAGTGTCGGGCAGCAGTTCAATGGTTCCCAATCATGCGACGCAGGCCACGCTCCCGGTCAATATGAATGGCGAGTTCGAGTGTGGTGGTGGGTGCCGCGCACGGCTGGCCTGTTGACCAACCGTCGAGCGCCACCGGGGCAAGCGCGTGCGTGCCCGAGGCTGGCGGGCCGACTGGAGTCCGCTCATTCACCTGCCGGTTGGCTACGTCTGGAACGTGCACAGCCGCCGGCCTATCGGAACTTCACCACACCGAGCCGGGCAGGGTGGTCCAGCGCGAGCATCCGTCTGCCGCAGGTAAGCGCAGCTCGGCGGCGGCAGCTTCGATCAACGGCATGTCGTTCGTGCGCGGTCCGCGCGAAGACTACGACGCGGGTTGCGCCGCCAACCGCTGGTCCTATGCCGAGGTGCTGCCGTGCTTCACCGCCGCCTGGAGCAGAAGATCGGGGTGGAGACGACCTCTTACCGGGGCCGCGAAGGCGAGCGACGCGCGTCACCGACCTCGACTGGCACCACCCCGTGCGACGCCTTTCTGGCCGGCGGCATGGACGAACTGGGCATCGCGTACCTCCGACTCACAACGGAGAACGGTACGAGCCGGATTCTTCCAGCGCACCATCGCATGGCGGCCGCCGCCAGAGTTCGGCCGTGAAGGCTTTCTGCGCAGCCCGGCGCGCCCGGCGTCCACGCAGGTCGTGTGCGTGCACCGCGCCCAGGCCCAGCCGCCGCGCTGTTCGAGGGCCGGCGCGCGGTGGGCGTGCCGCCTGTAGTGCGGGCGGGCGAATGGCGAGGGTCGAAACCGTGCGTGCTCGGCGGGAGGTCATTTCGCGGCCGGCAGCATCCACCCGCCAAAGAAGCTGCCATGCAGATCTCCGGGTGGGGCCGCGCCCGCTGCTCGAAACGCTGGGAAATTGCCGGTGGTGCACGAACCGCCCGGCGTGAAGCCAGAACCCGCAGGATCGTTACCGCGTCCGGCTGGTGTCGAAGCTGCAAACGCGCGCGCGCACCATCCAACGAGCTGGTGAAGTTCCCGGGCGTCATTGCAGGGGCTGGCGCTGGCTGCGCAGCAGCAAGCCCGGCGCGCTGGGGCTCCAGCGCCTCCCATGGCGCATGTGTTTGCCCGCAGCAGCGCCGAAGCGCGATACGGCCCGGATATGGAATATAGTCGTTCGCGCCGGCCAGCTTTCCGCGCATCCGTCGGCTCTCATCGATGGCTGGCCGAGCGACGATCGGCGCCTGGCGCAGCCGCGGCTCAGTACCGGCCATGTCCACGCCATCAGCGACGACCCCTTCGAGGCGCCCCTGCGTCCAGCGACTACCTGACACGACGCACGAACGCGACCAGCGCGTGCTGACCAACGGCATCCGTCTGGGCCGGCGCATGCTCGAAACTTCCTACCCGTCGTCCTCTCGACGGCGCAGCAGGTGCGGGGCCGACTGCCGCAGCGACGACGAAGTGCTCGACTTCGCCCGGCAGTACCGGCGGTGAATACCGTCTAACACGTGGTGCGGGCAGCTGCCGGATGGGGCGTGCGAGCCTGCTCGGATCGGTCGAAAGCACTCGCTGCGCGTGCATCGGCCTCGAGGCGCACAGACGCGTGGATGCCTCGGATCGATGCCGTCTCTGCCCTCGGTCAACACCACCACGCGCCGTCGTTCTGATGATTGCCGAGAAGGGCGCAGACGTTGGCACCTCCCGCCGCCCCAGCGCCTGTGTCCGAGAGGCGCTGCGCTCACCCGTGCATTTCCGTCCTGTCCGGTAACCGGCAGGCTGGCGGACGTCAGCAGTGGGCGTTCGGGGACGGACAGCAGGCGGGCGGGCTGGACATGGGCCAACCACCACACTGTCGGCAGAGGGCGCAGGCAGCGTGAGCAGTGCGCAGGCGGTGCGCGGGCAGGAGGGCTTTCCCACCGGGCGGCAGGCGCGATCCGTCTGGCCGAAACCGTGGCGTAGTTCATTGCCTGCACCATCGAGTATTCGGTAAGATTCGTCGCATGAAAGCGACACACTTCACCCTCACGGCCCGTTTCCGCACTGCTGGCCACAGTGCTTGCGGGCTGCGGCGGCGGCGGTGGCGGCGCCGGCGGGGTGGGCACACGGAGCCTCTCCGATGCCCCGGGCGACCTTGGCGCCTCCGCCCAGTACGCCAACCAGTGCGCGGTCGACAACACGCTGGCCCACGGGCAGCAGTGGTGACTGGCTGAAGGCTATCGCAAAGGGTCGCGCCAGACCGAACAGCAGTTCATCCGCGCCTACATGCAGGAAAAGCTACCTCGGTATGCCGACATGCCGCAGGTGAACGGGCAGCTGCGAGAATATCTGCAGGTCGGGCACGAAGAAGGATGCAGAACTATTTCCGGGCGCTGCTGTCGCCCAAACTGACGGTCCGCGGCGCCCGCAAGGACCGCTTCAGCTTTGCCCTACCCACCGCGGAGTGGAAGCCTCTCGCAGGCCGGTACGGCCAGCGGTTACGGGGTGGATCTGGGCATCCTGAAAAACGAAGTGCCGCGGGATGTGCGTGTGCTGGTGGTTCACGAGGGCCACCGGCTGCCCAGCAGGGCGTTTCGCGTGGTGACATGCTGGTGGCGGTGACCACCGCCAGCGGCAAGCGTATCGACGTGGTCAACACCCAGGACGCCGCCGAGGTCGAGGAGCTGAACCGCGCTGTTCTCGGCCAATGACGGCGAGAAGACCGGCTCGAACTCAAGCCGGTGGATGCGGAGCAGCCCAATCGCCAGACCGTGCTCAGCGCCGGCGAATACCAGAAACCGCCGGTGCAGACGTGACGTGATCACCACCGACGATGGCGCAAAGATCGGCTACCTGCAGTTCAACGGCTTTACCCCTGCCGGTGGAATCGCAGCTGCTCAAGGCCGTGACCGACATGAAGAACCAGCAGGTGCAGGACGTGGTGGTGGACCTGCGCTACAACGGCGGCGGCTATCTGTACCAGTCGGCCCAGCTGGCCTACATGCTGAGCGCGATACTTCGCTGACCCAGGGCAAGGGTGTTTGAACGCCTGCAATACAACGACAAGCGCAGGCGTGAAACCGAGGCATCCCAGAGCCAGATGCGCTTCATGTCCCAGACCACGGGCACCGAGGGGCACGGGCACCAAGGCTGGCCAGTCCCTGCCCAACCTGGGCCTGAAGCGCGTGTACGTGCTGACCAGCAACAGCACCTGCTCGGCCAGCGAGTCGCTGATCAATGGCCTGCGGGGTGTTGATGTGGGAGGTGGTGCAGATCGGCAATACCACCTGCGGCAAGCCCTACGGCTTCACCGCGAAGGACAACTGCGGTACGTCATACTTCCCCATCGAGTTCGACGGCGTCAACGACAAGGGCGTCGGCGGCTTCGATGCCGGCTTCACGCCCAACCGCCTGGTGGCAGACGATGTCACCCACCAGCTGGGCGACGTGAAGGAAAAGCCTGCTGGCGGCGGCCCTCCATTACCGCCAGCATGGCAGCTGTCCGGCCCTTCCGCAAACCGTCCAGGGCAAGCAGCTGGGTGCGACCGGTGCCGATGGCACAGCCTGGCCGGCTGGCCGCATCCATGACCCGCGCATGGTGCGCAGCCCCGCCCTGACCAACAAGTTCCTGCTGCCATGACGTCTCCGCGCTGCCCGCCACCGCCTCCCGATTCACTTCACACGCTGCCGGAGGGGCGCGAGGGCAGCGCTGCTGGCACCGCTGGGCGCTGCGTGCTGTCCGGCTGCGCCGCATCGGGAGCGAGCGCGCTGCCGGCGATGCTTCCGGCAGCTCGCGCCACGAGTCGCTGGAAGAGCGCATCCACCGTGAGGGCGCACACGAAGACGCGATGCAGGAACAGCAGGCGCGCGCCGCCGAACAGCTGTCGCAGGATCCGGGCGTGTCGCTGTCGGACCTGCCGCCCGCCCCTGGCTGGCCTCGCAGACCAGCAGATCCTGCCTGGCCGCTATCGAGACCGTGGCCGAGCGATTCAGTGGCCAGCGCGTACTGCTGGGCAATGCGGCCTTTGTCGACAGCAGCGAGCTGGTACTGGACCAGACCTTTGCCAAAGGGAAGGACGGGCAGATTCTCGACGGCAAGCGCCTGACTCCGCAGCTCTTCCTGATGCAGCTGCGCTCTGGCCCCCGCGGCTGCATGGTGGTCGTTCCGGCGCAATCGTCCGCCACCCGGCCCGTGCCCGCCTCGCAGCTGCTGCGCGAGTGCCGCTGCCTGCCGCCGCCGGTGAAACAGCAAGTCGCCAGACTTCCTGTTCCGTTCATGTTCTGTGCCGTTCCTGGCTGTCGGGGCCTGCCCCTGGTTGCGAACGAACAGGTTCATGACGCGCGACTGGCTGTCCTGATGGGGCAGGCGAGCGCCGGCGGAATCATGTGACGTTTGGCCCGTGCGGCCCCTCTGCGATAATGCCCGGATTGCATACCACCTCACCTATCCGGCAGCGCAGACCGCCGCAGTCCATGGCCCATACGTCTACACCATGAACCGGGTCGGCAAGACCGTCCCGCCCAAACGGCAGATCCTGAAGCGACATATCGCTCAGCTTTTTCCCCGGCGCCAAGATCGGCGTGCTGGGTACCAACGGTGCTGGCAAATCCACCCTGCTCAAGATCATGGCAGGGCTCGACAGAGACATCGAGGGCGAAGCCACCCCATGCCCGGCATCAAAGGTGGGCTACCGCCGCAGGAGCCGCAGCTCGACCCCGATGACACCGTCCGCGAAGCGTTGAAGGGGGCCCTGGGCGAAATCGTCGAGGCCAAGCAGAAGCTGGAAGAAATCTACGCCGCCTACGCCGAGCCGGACGCCGACTTCGACGCCCTGGCCGCCGATCAGGGCCAAATACGAGGCCATCATCCAGGCCGCCGGTACCGACAACATCGATCTGCAGCTCGAAGTGGCCGCAGATGCCTGCGCCTGCCGCCGTGGGATGCCAAAATCGGCAATCTCTCCGGCGGTGAGAAGCGCCGCGTGGCCCTTGCCGTCTGCTGCTGTCGCGCCCCGACATGCTGCTGCTGGACGAGCCCACCAACCACCTCGATGCCGAAAGCGTCGACTGGCTGGAACAGTTCCCTGCAGAAATTCACCGGCACCGTCGTGGCCGTCACCCACGACCGCTACTCTCGACAACGCCGCCGAGTGGATTCTGGAACTGGATCGTGCGCAGCGGCATTCCCTCGGCGTGGCAACCACAGCTCGTGGCTGGACCGAAGAGCAATCGCCTGCGGCAGGAAGAGGCCGCCGAGTCCGCCCGCCAGAAAGCTCTGAAGAAGGAGCTGGAAATGGGTGCGCCAGAACGCTCAAGGGCCGTCAGGGCCGAGCAGGCGCCCGTCTGGCCCGCTTCGACGAACTGTCGTCCCACGAATACCAGCGCCGCAACGAGACGCAGGAGATCTTCATCCCGTGGCCGAGCGCCCTGGGCGATCAGGTCATCGAATTCAGCAACGTCTCCGAGGCCTACGGCGACCGCCCTGCTGGTCGACAACCTCAGCTTCCAGGATTCCGCCGGGTGCCATCGTCGGCATCATCAGCTAACGAGCCGGCAAATCGACCATCTTTCCGGATGATCACCGCCGTGAAAACCCGACGGCGGCGAAATCAAAATCGGGCCACACCGTGCACATCGCGTACGTGGACCAGTCGCGCGAATCGCTGCAGAGCGACAAGACCGTCTGGGAAGACGTGTCCGGCGGGCTGGACATCATGAACGTCGGCAAGTTCGAAATGCAGTCGCGCGCCTACATCGGTCGCTTCAACTTCGAGGGCCGGACCAGCAGAAACTGGTGGGCCAGCTTTCCGGTGGTGAACGCGGCCGCCTGCATCGGCCAAGACGCTGCTGGAAGGCGGCAACGTGCTGCTGCTGGACGAACCGTCGAACGACCTGGACGTGGAAACCCTGCGTGCACTGGAAGACGCGTTGCTGAATTTGCCGGCTGCTGCCTGGTCATTTCCCACGACCGCTGGTTCCTCGACCGCATTGCCACCCACATCCTGGCCGCCGAGAGGCGATTCGCAGTGGACCTTCTTTGCCGGCAACTACCGCGAATACGAAGAAGACAAGCGCCGCCGCCTGGGCGACGAGGCCGCCAAGCCGAAAGCGTTTCCGGGTACAAGTCGATTCACGTGTGATTGACGCAGGGGGCCCTCAGGGCGCCCTTTGCGCATCTCTGGAGGGCTGACAATGAAACCATCAAATACGATCAGGACATCGTGGCATGGGCCAGTCAGCAGGCCGAATTCCTGCGCGCAGGGCGATTCGACCTGCTCGACCTGAAAAATATTGCAGACGAGGTCGAAGACGTGGGCAGGAGCGAAAAACGGGAATTGCTGAGCCGGATGGCCGAGCTGATGGCGCATCTGCTGAAATGGCATTTCCAGCCGGAACGGCGTGGGGCAAGCCGGGAAACCAGCATCCGCAAGCAGCGCAAGGGCATTGCACGTGCCCTGGAAGAAACACTCAGCCTCAAGGCGGGAGCTTGCCAGCGAGCGCTGGCAGCAGAACGCCTGGGATGAAGCCGTGAAACGTGCGGCCGACCAGACCGGCATTGGTTATTTTTCCTGAATCCTGCCCATGGACGATGGCGCAGGTGCGCGACGAAGACTGGTTTCCGTCCTGAAAACTTCAGACCAGAATGGCTGTTCGATGGACAGGCTCTGCGACCCGAGCGTGAAAGCGCTATCGCCAGCAGGACGGTGCTTCCGGGCCAGGCGTTTCCGCCACAAATCAATTCATGCTGAGACTGATCATGACCACCATCCACGACCTGCAGCCTGCCCGCGTCTGGCAGTATTTTCACCAGCTCACGCAGATTCCGCGCCCTTCGTTTCATGAAGAGGCCGTGCAGCAGTACGTGCTGGACGAAGCCAAACGGCTGGGCCTGCCGGCCGAGCGCGATGCGGCCGGCAACATCCGCGTGCGCAAGCCGGCCAGCCCCGGTCATGCGAAAAATGCCCCCGGCGTGATTTTGCAGTCGCACTCGACATGGTGCCGCAGAAAAATGCCGACAAGGTGCACGACTTCGAAAAAGGATCCCATCACCACGAAAGTGCGGGAAGACGGCTGGCTGACGGCCGACGGCACCACGCTGGGTGCCGACAACGGCATTGGTGCAGCCACCGCATTGGCCGTGCTGGCCGATGAAACACTGGAGCATCCGCCGCTGGAAGCACTGTTCACGTCCACCGAAGAAAACCGGCATGGTGAGAGCGCAGGGCCTGCAGCCCAACTGGCTGGAACGGCAATACCTGATCAACCTCGACACCGAGGAAGAGGGAGAACTGTGCATCAGTTGCGCGGGCGGCGTGGATGGTACCTACCGCATTCCGTGACGGCACCCGCCCCGTGCAGCTTCCCGGCTGGCAACTGACCGTGAAAGGGCTGAAGGGCGGCCACCCGGCGTGGACATCATCAAGGGCCGGGGCAATGCCATTCTGGTGCTGGTGCGGGTGCTGGAAGCGCTGCAGCTGCATCTGAACGGGCAGGATGGTGAATTCGATGCCGCGGCCGTACCCGGTTCGCGTGAGGCACCGGCCCGGGCAGCAAACAGACGGGGGCCGCTGCAGTCGCATCCGTAGCCGCGCCTGTGGCCGCTGCAGGCAAGGATGTATCCCTGTCCGGCGACATGTCTCGCTCCGCCGGCGGTACGCGTGGTGCTGGCTGATCTGCAGGGGCGGCAACCTGCGCAATGCCATCCCGCGTGAGGCGCATGCACGGATCGGCTTTCTGGTGTCTGCACCGGGTATGGCTGTGAAAATGAACGGGCAGGAGCAGGTGCCTCAGCCCAGGGTTTCTGGCTCCGCCGCCAGCGTGGAAGCCCCGTGGCCGATGTGCAAAGCCTGGCTGCAGGAACTGCAGCAGACCCTGCGTCGTGGACTGCCGCCCGAAGATGCCGGCCTGAGCATCACGCTGGAACCGGCTGCAGAAATTACCGAAGAGCTGGCGGATGCGCCACGGGTACTGGATGCGCTGCGCGCCATGCCCAATGGTGTGGACCGCATGACCGTTTCCATGCCGGGCCTGGTGGAAACCTCCACCAATCTGGCTGCCGTGGCATGCGACGGCAAGGCCGTGCACATCCGTTGCCTGCTGCGCTCATCCGACGATGCCCAGAAGGCGGATTTGGCGCGCCGCATGGCCAGTGTGGTGCGGCTGGCCGGTGGCACATCGGAATATGCAGCCGATTACAGTGGCTGGCAGCCCAAAACCGGATTCTGACCTGGTGCGCCTGTTCGTGCGTACCGGAGAAAAGATGTTTGGACGCAAGCCGCCGGTGTCGGCCATTCATGCCGGGCTGGAATGCGGCATCATGGCAAGGAACTACCCGCACTGGGAGATGATCTCCCTTCGGCCCCTACCATTACCGGTGCACATTCGCCAGACGAGGCCGTGAAAATCGATACGGTGGGGCGGTTCTACGACTGGCTGAAGCTTTGCCTGCGGGAGCTGGCGCAGGAAAAGGTTTGATTCGGGCGTACTTTTACGAAGCCTCGGCTGGCCTTCTGCAGGAGCAGGCTGCTGAACTGCAGAAGGTCGTCCAGGTGATGCTGGATGATGTCGATGGCTACGGGAATGATGACCGACTGGTAATCGTGCACCACCAGATTGCGAAAAGCCGGCCATGCGCTTGAGTGTGTCGGCCAGCGCCGGCGGAATCCAGCCATGCTGGGCGAGCAGATCGAATGCATCGCGTGCCCTTTGAGGAACCCCCAGGCTCTTTTGACGAGCCAGATGAAAGGCTCAGATCGATGGCCGCTTCGCAGGCCTGCTGAATGTTCAGGATGGCGGCATCCTGATGGGTGTAGTCGGTGGCAAACCCGGCGGGGTTGGCGTTGTACTCGGACCGTGCGCGGGCAACACACCGTTCGATGGTGGTGCTCTGTTGATCAGGATGTCGTCGGTCGCGTCAGATGGCGTCCGTTTGCAGAGAGGGACAAGGGTATTGGTTGACCCTGGACAGCGCGGTCATCGTCAGTAAACTGGAACCACGTTGACGGATGTCTTCCAGAATGCCGGCGCGCGTTCGTCAAGATCGATTTTTCCCTGAGCACAAAAATTTCGAAAGATCGGCTGGATAGTCCACGGCCCACCAGCGCTCCCCCGGTTGTCAGTATCTGGTACCGCATGACGGTGGACGCAGCCCGAATGTCCAGCAGATCGACATCACAGCCAGCCAGATCGGCCAGATCACTGGACAGGTTGAACAGGGTCAGTGCGTCTGCGCGTCCCTTCATCAGAACGGCCAGATCCAGATCGCTGTCGGGCCGCGCGTGGCCGGTGATCTGGCTGCCGAATGCGTAGACCGCCTGCAGGTCCGGGATGCGGGTGCGCAGGTATTCGACCATCGATGCTGCATGGCTGCGGGGAAGCCTGTGCGGACTTCGCCAGGGGGCTGCTGTTCACTGAACGTCCTGTGGCTGTGCGGATTGATGAGGATGTCAGGCCGCCACCGCTGCAGCATCGGCTGGGCTGGTTTGGGAGGCGTTTTTCGGGGTGCGGGGATTGTGCCTGCGGAACGACCGCCAGACGCAGGCCCAGCGCGTGCAGAAATGGCATTGAGGCTGCTGAGGCGGGTTGCCCTGGCCGGAGAGGGGTGCGATAGAGGCTTCGTTGAGCCCGGCACGGGCAGATATCTGGCTGATGCCGCCCTGGGCCTGAGCCAGCTGGCGCAGGATGACAAGAAGCTCTCCTGTGTGCAGCCTTCTTCCAGCAGCGTGTTGAGAGACTCGACCGCAAGAGCAGGGTCATCACGGAAGACCCTCTGCCATGACATCGTCATACAGTTTGTCTTTCTCATCGGGTTTTCCATTCCATGAAGTAGCGGATTGCCGCCTGAATGTCGGTGCTCTGGGTTGACTTGTCGCCGCCGGTCAGGAGCAGTATCACGACATCTCCATCGCGTGCGTAGTAGATCCGGTAGCCGGGACCCGTGGGGATGCGGAGTTCATGCACCCCGTTCCCAACAGGCTTGTGATCGCCGAAGTGCCCATTGGCGACACGTGAAAGCCGGGCAACGATGGCCCGCCCGCTCGACGGGATCCCGCAGGCTGGTCAGCCAGTCCTGAAAGAGGTTTCGACCGCTTTTAGTGATATAGGTTTTGAGAATGTACATGAGCATTGTCGCTTATAGGCTACTTTTCCGTCATGTGTAGCCCGGCAGGCTGATGCATTCCGGTTGTGAGCGCTGTGCGGTGCAGGGCAGCCAGGTCCCGTCAGGTCTGGAGGAGGCCGCAAGGGGCCTGCCTCGCCGGCAGAGCGCCGTGAGCCGCCAGACTGAGGCCCGTGCAAGGACGAAGAGAAGAGCCCATGAGCATACTCAGGGTGCCGGACCACGGAGTGCATTCAACAGACAAGCATGATACTGTTTATTTTTGTCAGTTGTATTGACAGAATGTGCTTTTGCGAGAGGCGGGGCTGTCCGTCACAGATACGTCTCGCGTTGTGCCTGAATGCAGGCATTTCAGGCAACCCACGGAGGTGCAGATGCCATCAGTGACCATCCGGAATGTTCCTGACGAGGTGTACAGGGCTATTCGTGCGCAGGCTGCCCTGAAGGGACGCAGCCTGAAGCGGAGCTGCTCGATATCATCGCAGGGCTGCCAGACCAGAGCATCGTATCCGTTTCGGCTCGATGATGGCTGGGCTCAGTCGTCGTGATGGCGGGCAGTGACGAGGAGCTGGCGGTGTTTGAAGGTAGCCAGCAGGGGCGGTCCGGCCGGAGCGGCCGTTTTGAATGATTCTCCCGGACGCAAACGTCATCGCGGAGCTGATGCGGTATGTGCCGGACCAGAGGGGCTGCCACCGGGTCAGTGTTTTCAGCTGGCCCAAGATGGACGATCAGGCAGAGCTTCGAAGGGGTGTACCTGGAATATCGGCGTCGGGGAACGAGGCAACCAGTTTCAGCTCGCCACCAAGCGCCCTGATGTAATCGCGCAATGTGTTGACATACATGTCTTCCCGACGCTCGAGTCTCGAAATGGCAGCCTGCTCCACGCCCGCTGGAACGGGCTACTTCAATCTGGGTTATGCTGCGAGCCTTGCGAAGCTCCTGAAGCTGCATCTCCAGAAGCATGGCTTGGCACGAGGCTGCGCGAGCTTGAGAATCGGGTGACATTCTGGCGCGAGTTCACTGAATTTCTTTTGCCATCGAAATATCCTTCGTTCTTCAGGGTATCAAGGTGTACGCTGTACAGGCTGTCTGCGACAGGAACGTGGGTGGAGTACCAACGTTTGTCCTGTCTTGTCACCCCCGATGAGGAGGATGACGAAACGCCGGGGTCGAATGCATAGAGGATCCGATATGGGCGCCCTTGGTGCTGGATACGAAGCTCCGCATGTGCGGGTACCTTGAACCATGGATGCTGGATGTGAGGAAAGCCGAGATCTGGCCTCGTTCTTCAAGTAGCTGGACAGAAGCCGATTGATTCCTGCCCGCCTCATTCAACCCCTCCCACCATATGCCTAACCTCGTCTGTGTACTCAACCTCCCACTTCATGTAAAGTATTCCTTACAAAGCATATGATGTCAAGAGCATAATATACACCCAATTACGTGGAATAACCGCTGGCCAATTGGCCGGCCGGGAGGAGGGAAGAAGGGCGCGGTGAAGGGGGTACTGGGAAAAAGAGTGTTCTTTCCGCAATGTGTGCGCAGCGTATCGATTGGACTGGCAGGCGACGCTGGAGAGCCCTGCTGCCCCGTTGTTCGAATGTTGGACAAGTAGCGGTCTGGCGGCCGCGCGCTGGATTGGCTTCTTCCACGGAGCAGGAAGCCACCAGCGCCTGTGCCGTCACCGGTATACCCTCCGCAAGCGGCACACCTCACTGCAGCCGGAACACTGAGGTAGCCTGACTTCCGTAGACACCCACATGAGGGAGAATGGCCATGGAGGGTCAACGGATGAAACAGAATCAGAGTTACACGGCCGAGTTCAGGACGGAGGCCGTCAGGATGGTCCTTGAACAGGGACTTTCGCAAGCCGAGGTCGCCGCCAGGCTGGGGGTTCCGAAGGGGTCACTGGCCAACTGGGTGGTCAAGGCCAAGGGGCCGAGCAAGCCATTCTCGGGTGTGGCCGAGGCCAGCCGCGAGGAGCTTCAGGCCGAGGTGGTGCGACTGCGCCGGGAGCTGGCCCGTGCCGAGATGGAGCGAGAGATCGTAAAAAAGGCCGCCGCGTACTTTGCGAAGGAGTCCCTGCAAGGTACGCGTTCCTGAAGGACAGGGTTCACGGCAAGGGGTACCCGTTGACCGTGGCCTGTCGGGCACTGGAGGTTTCTCGCAGCGGCTATCTGGCCTGGCTCAAGCGCCAGCCCAGCCAACGGGCCAGGGACGACGAGCGCCTGCGTGTTCACATCAGGGCGGCTCACGAGGCGGGGCGCCAGACCTATGGGGTGCGACGCGTACATGCGCTGTTGCGGCACCAGGGACAGAAGGTCGGACGGGATCGTGTCGGACGTCTGCGGCGCGAGATGGGCCTGTGCTGCCGGCAGAAACGCTGCTTTCGCACGACCACGGACTCGGCACACACCTTGCCTGTGGCGCCCAATCTGCTGGCCCAGGACTTCAGTGCCGACGCACCGGACAAGGTCTGGCTGACGGACATCACCTATGTGCGTACGGATGAAGGCTGGCTGTATCTGGCTGGCGTGAAGGACGTGTTCACTCAGGAGATCGTCGGCTACGCCATGTCGAAGCGCATGACACACGAGCTGACACTGGAGGCTCTGAACCGGGCTGTCCGGTATGCCCGCCCCGAGCCCGGACTACTGCATCATTCCGATCGGGGAAGCCAGTACTGCGCAAGTCGCTACCGTGAAAGACTTGATGCCCTGGGCATGCAGGTGTCGATGTCACGGCGGGGAAACTGCTACGACAACGCACCGATGGAGAGTTTCTGGGGATCACTCAAGAACGAGTTGCTGTACCAGCGGCGTTTCGCCACGCGTGCGCAGGCACGAGCGGCGATCACCGAGTGGATCGAGGTGTTCTACAACCGTCAGCGACTGCACAGTGCACTTGGCTACCAGTCGCCAGTGGCCTTCAGGCAAGGCCTTCTTTGAACGGACTTCACATTAAAGCAACGTAAGTGGTCCATTATGAACATTCTGTTCATCTGATTCTTGCGTAGCGTCATAGCTGCCTCCTTTGCAACCCGATCAGGATGGAGGCATTCATGACGAACAAGGTGGACTGGGCCGCGCACCTGCAGGCCATCGAGACCGAGGGCATCAGCATCAAGGACCACGCCGCACGGGAGGGGCTGTCCGTGCGATCGCTGTACTACCACCGTCGGCGGGTCTCGGACGAAGGCAGGCAGTGGGAAGGGGCTGGCCCTGGTTGCCGTCCAGCTGGGCCGAGCGGCACGCCATCCAGCCCCTGCACTGTGTGGCTTGCGCCGGGCGTGCGCATGGAGCTTGCCACACCGCCTTCGCCGCAGTGGCTGGGACAGCTGGTGGCCAGCACGAGCGCACAGGTGCACTGATGCATCCGCGCCGCCATATCGACAACGTCTCACCTGTGCCGGGGAACCGGTGGACTTCAGAAAGTCCATCGGTGGGCTCTCGGCTGGGAGCAGCAGCTGCAGATGAGCCTCGTTTGACGATGCGCTCTTTGTGTTCGTGAATCGCCAGCGCTGACAAGATCAGCACTGTACCGGCACCGCAACGGTCCGCCTCTGCGCAGCTGGCTGGAGAAGGAGCGCTTTGTACGGCCAGCACTGCAGGCATCGCAAAGAACCCTGCACGCTGAGCATGCGGGAGCTGGAGTGGCTGCTCGAAGGGTTCGACTCTGTGGCAACCGGCCGCACCCAGACGCTGCATTATCAGAACACGTCTGACGGCCGGCTTTTCCTGTTTTTAATCCGGTCACAAAACCCGTCATGGCGGAGACATTTTCGCATTTGATACGGGTTTATCAGCTGCCATCGGGCTATAATCGCGGGCATGCCACCCTGCTCGCCGCCGTTCACCTTCTGCCGCCCCATCACCGGATATTTCTCCGGCTGACTACGGCCCACAGGGTTCACCCGAAGCCATGCGGCAGTTTGCGCAATACATGCAGCAGGGCATGGCGATGCAGCTCGATGCTGGCACCCGCGACCTCGCTGCGCCAGGAATTACGGCAGGAGTTGCGCAGAAATGCGCGCAGAGCTGCTAGAAGAAATCCCAGCAGGAAATCATCGAGGCTGAGATCAAGGCCCGTGCCGATGCTGGCCCAAATCTTATCGAGGCCGAGTTCAGCGCCCTGCGTCGAAGCCGAAGTCCCTCAGCGCGCCTGCGCGTCTATATCAGGGGAAATGGAAATGGCGCGCCGGCGCCAGTTCGGCCGCAGTACCGAAACTTCGTCGGCCCAGTACCGGCTCTTCGACGAAGCCGATGAACTGGCCGGGAACAGCAGTGAGGCTGACGACCAGGCGGAACTGCTCGAAGAGAACACCCACACCACGCTCCGCAAGCCGGCAAAACCTCGTGGCAAGCGCGCAGCCGCTGCCGGCGGACTTGCCGCGTGTGGAGATCGTGCATGAGCTGCCAGAAGACGAACGCACCTGTCCCGCGGCTGCACCATGGCGGGAAATCGGTGAGAGTGTCGTGAGGAGCTTGACATCATCCCGATGCAGATCCGGGTGCTGCGTCATGCTCTGCAAGCGCTATGCCTGCAGCCGGGGCGATTCGGCACCGCGCACCGCACCGGCACCACTGCAGGTGCTGCCCAAAACCAATGCCAGTAATGCCCTGCTGGCCATGCTGCTGACCACCAAATACGTCGATGCGATGCCGCTGGCACGTTTCTCGAACGTGCTGGCCCGCTGTGGCGTCAATGCGCCCCGGCAGACGCTGGCCCGCTGGGTGATCGGTGCGGCACAGGCGCTGCAGCCCATCCACAACTCCGCTGCGCGACCACCTGCTGGACAGTTCGGTGATCCACATGGATGAGACCACCGTGCAGGTGCTCAAACTGAGGTGTACCGTCAACCGTAGACAGTTGCTTTAATGTGAAGTCCGTTCAAAGAAGACCTTGCCTGAAGGCCACTGGCGACTGGTAGCCAAGTGCACCGTGCAGTCGCTGACGGTTGTAGAACACCCTCGATCCACTTTCGGTGATCGCCGCTCGTGCCCGCGCACGCGTGGCGAAACGCCGCTGGTACAGCAACTCGTTCTTGAGTGATCCCCAGAAACCTCCATCGGTGCGTTGTCGAGCAGTTTCCCCGCCGTGACATCGACACCCGCATGCCCAGGGCATCAAGTCTTTCACGGTAGCGACTTGCGCAGTACTGGCTTCCCCTGATCGGAATGATGCAGCAGTCCGCTCGGGGCGGGCATACCGGACAGCCCGGTTCAGAGCCTCCAGTGTCAGCTCGTGTGTCATGCGCTTCGACATGGCGTAGCCGACGATCTCCCTGAGTGAACACGTCCTTCACGCCAGCCAGATACAGCCAGCCTTCATCCGTACGCACATAGGGTGATGTCCGTCAGCCAGACCTTGTCCGGTGCGTCGGCACTGAAGTCCTGGGCCAGCAGATTGGGCGCCACAGGCAAGGTGTGCCGAGTCCGTGGTCGCGAAAGCAGCGTTTCTGCCGGCAGCACAGGCCCATCTCGCGCCGCAGACGTCCGACACGATCCCGTCCGACCTTTCTGTCCCTGGTGCCGCAACAGCGCATGTACGCGTCGCACCCCTACAGGTCTGGCGCCCCGCCTCGTGAGCCGCCCTGATGTGAACACGCAGGCGCTCGTCGTCCCTGGCCCGTTGGCTGGGCTGGCGCTTGAGCCAGGCCAGATAGCCGCTGCGAGAAACCTCCAGTGCCCGACAGGCCACGGTCAACGGGTACCCTTGCCGTGAACCCCTGTCCTTCAGGAACGCGTACCTTGCAGGGACCTTTCGCAAAGTACGCGGCGGCCTTTTACGATCTCTCGCTCCATCTCGGCACGGGCCAGCTCCCGGCGCAGTCGCACCACCTCGGCCTGAAGCTCCTCGCGGCTGGCCTCGGCCACACCTGAGAATGGCTTGCTCGGCCCCTGGCCTTGACCACCCAGTTGGCCAGTGACCCTTCGGAACCCCCAGCCTGGCGGGCGACCTCGGCTTTGCGAAAGTTGGGTATTCCGATGATCGTGACCGCTGATTCCGGCGATCGTGACCGGGCGGTTCCGGGGCCGTGGATTTGATGATTCCGGTATCGTGACCAGCGATTCCGGCATCGTGACCGCCGATTCCGGTGATCGTGACCGATGGTGTTCGAGTGTGTCGAGACAGCCCCTGCTGTTCTCAACCTGCGCTACCGTTGGCGGCTTTGAAGCCGCCAATGCCAGCGCCATCACTCGACACACAGATGATCAAAGCCATTCTCGAACACCGCCTCGTCAGAGGTGAATCGCTGGCGCAGCTAGCCCAGGCCCTCGGCGTTTCCAAGCGGGCGTCGTATCCAAGTACGTGACCCTGGCCCGTGCGCAGGGACTGGAGGACTGGTCGCTCATCGATTCGATGAGCGACGCAGAGCTGCATTCCCGCCCGCTTGCCGGACAGGACGAACGCTGCCCTGCGTGCTGCCGGACTTTGCCCTGATGCACCGGGAACTCAGCCGCAAGGGCATGACCCTGATGCTGCTGTGGCAGGAGTACCAGGCCGAATACGTGGGCCAGCGTACGCTGCAGTATAGTCAGTTCTGCGAACGCTACCGGCAATACGTCAGGACGCTCAAGCGCTCGATGCGCCAGATCCATGTCGCCGGCGAGAAGCTGTTCGTGGACTTTGCCGGACCGACGCTGGCGCTGCGTGACGGCAGCAGGGCACACCTGTTCGTCGCGGCGCTGGGCGCTCCCATTACACCTACGCACAGGCCACGCCCGGCCAGAAGACTGCTGACTGGATCAATGGCATGGTGGGAGCACTGCACTACATGGTGGTGTCCCTGCCCCGATCGTGCCCGACAATCCCCGGGCGGTCATTGCCCGTGCCGATCGCTACGAACCCAGGGCAACCGACAGCATTCAGGACTTTGCCCGCCACTACGATTGTGCCGTCTTGCCGGCCCGGCCTCACAGTCCGCAGGACAAGGCCGTGGTGGAGTCGGCAGTTCAGGTGGTTGAGCGCTGATTCTGGCCAGGCTGCGCCACGTACTGCCCAATGATCTGGGCAGCGCCAACCGGGCCATCGAACCGCTGCTGAACAGCTCAACCACCGCCCCTTCCAGAAACCGCCGGGCAGCCGGGCCAGTGTCTTTGCCAGCCTCGATGCACCGGCCTTGCGCCCTTTGCCATCGGTTCGCTACGAATACGCTCGCTACAAGACCGTGCGGGTACACGTGGACTACCACGTCGAGATCGACCGGCACCGCCACAGCGTGCCCCATGTGCTGGTTGGACAGCGGCTCGATGCCCGCATCACCCAGCATGGCATCGAGCTGCTGCACGAGGGCAAACGGGTGGCCGCACACCTGAGAAGTCATCAGGCAGGCGGCTTTACCACCATCGAGGAGCACATGCCGGCCAGCCACCGTGCACATCGGCAATGGACACCGGAACGTCTGGTCGCGTGGGGCCGTGGTGTCGGCGAAAGCATCGGCGCTGCTGATCGAGCGCATGCTGGCCCGATACAGGCACCCCGAGCATGGCTATCGCAGTGCGCTGGGTCTGCTGTCGCTGGCCAGACGCCACGGCCATGCCCCGTCTGGAAGCGGCCTGCGAGCGCGCCCTGTCGCTGCAGATCCACACCTATCGCGCGGTACGCGACATCCTGCTCAGCGGCAAGGAGAAAGCATTGCCGGCACAACCGGGCAGGACATGGCAAAGCCTGACCATGAGCACCTGCGCGGTGCACGGGCCTATCACTGACGCCAGGGAGGTGAATCATGACCCACAATCAAACCATCGCCCAGCTGCAGGAACTCCGACTTCAGGGCATGGCACAGGCGCTGCAGCGACAGCTCGAACAGCCCGCAAGCACAGAGCTGGGGTTCGAGCAGCGTCTGGCCCTGCTGGTTCAGCACGAGATCGACAGCCGCCACGACCGGCGCAGCGCCCGCCTGCTGAAGCAGGCCAGCCCTGAAGTATGCCCAGGCCCACATCGAAGACTCTCGACGCACGGGCCAGCCGAGGGCTGGAACGTGCCCGCTGGATGGCGCTTGCCCTGAGTGACTGGGCAACTTCCGGCGCCACCATCATCCTGAGCGGGGCCACGGGGTGCGGCAAGACGTGGCTTGCCTGCGCTCTCGGACAGTATGCCTGTCGCCAGGGACACAGTACGCGGTATCTGCGTCTGCCAAGGCTGGGCGAGGAGCTGGGCCTTGTACGGGCCACAGGCACCTACACCAGATGGCTTGGCAAGCTGGCAAAGACGCAGGTCCTGATACTGGACGATTGGGGACTGGTGGCGTTGGACGCCCCTGCCGGGAAGCGCTGATGGAGATCATCGATGACCGGGCCGGCAACAGGGCCACGCTGATCACCAGCCAGGTTGCCCGTCGATCACCGGCATGCCTGGATCGATGAGCCGGCGGTGGCCGACGCGATGCTGGATCGTCTGCTGCCACAGGCACAGCGGATCGTGCCTCAAGGGGAGTCACTGCGCGCTGCACGAACGAAGAAAACGCCTTCATCCGCCAAACCAGAGCTGACGCTCTCCCGGAGGTACTGGGGGCTGGAAGGCCCCCGGATCAGGCAATCGTACAATTTGCCTGGCAGGCAATGTCTCTGACCACTCGACATCGGTCACGATGACCGGACCGCGCGGTCACGATGCCGGAATCGTCGGTCACGATCATCGGAATACGCACCCGGCGGATATGTGACCGAACAGTCAGTCGTGCATGCAGAATGCGCGGTCTCTGGCGGAACCTCGGGATGTCTGCAGAAGGGTATGCGGCATGGCTGCTCGATAACGCCACAGAAGATTCCCCGATGTCTCGGCGCGGAGGCTCGCCAGAAAGCTGCGCGAACTGAGTGCCATATTTCGGTGCAACAAAAGTCGATCGCGCGCCCGCCAGTCAGGGCACACCTGCCCAAATACAAACACTCATGTGACGCAACACGTCACCTGCGGCGGTGTTGCTGCCGAACAACGACACATCAGGGATGCGCAGACGGTTGGCCTCCGGCTGCTGGGCTGTGACCTTTATCACGGACCTTTTGGGCTGGCGCCGTTCGTCAGGCGAAAGCCGCCGTTGCGGGGCGCTGGCACGATCCTGGCTAGAGAGAGGTTGTCGAACCGAAAGCGACCGGGCCAGCCGACACGGAGAGCGGCGAACCCGTACACAACCTCTCTCTCTCTCATTGGACAAGGAGTCCAGACATCATGATGCTGGAAACAAGTGCAGAAAGGCTTTCACCCTGATCGAGCTCGATGATCGTGGTTGCGATCATCGGTATCCTGGCGGCAGGGCCATCCCGGCTTACCAGGACTACACCGTGCGGGGCTCGGGTGTCCGAGGGCCCTGTCGCTGGCTGCTGCCGCCGTTGAACGTGGCCGAGATCGCTACTCGGGCGCCAATGACAATACAACTACCCGAAGCGGGTTACGCCACTGGCTATAACGAACCTTCGCCGTCGACCAACGTCAAATCGGTAACGATTGATGAGGCAACCGGTGCGATCACGATTACGTATCAGGCTCGTGTTAGCTGCCGCCAACGCGAACACGCTGACGCTGACTCCGTTCACGATGGTGAAAGCGGCAGGTGCTACTGGCGCAGGTACTGCTACTGCTCTGAAAAACCGCAAAGGGTGAGTTCACGCCGATCCAGGATGCGCTGCAGTGGCGCTGCAAGGCCAAAGGTGCAACGGCCGGTCTGGGAACCGCAGGCACTCTGGAACCTCGCTTTGCTCCTGGCGAGTGCCGTTAATCGGTTGACGTAGTCAACCGACCGTCACCACGGTCATCACCCGCCCGGCGAAAGCCGGGAGGGTGACAAAGGAATCATCACAAGCCCCTTATGGGGCTTGTGCCGCTTTACGGCGCGCTCTTTTTGGCGTGCTGCGCCGCCAGGCAGGGCGGTGTGAAACACCGCGGGCGATTTATTGGTTTCATCATCAATCAATTTGTTTTGCGGCCTGTCGAACTGGACGGGAGCGGCCGTGAGATGAATCTGCATCCAGAACCGGAATGTCGTCGTACCGCCTCGTCTGACAGGTCACAGGTAGCGCTGCCGCTGGACGTTGACCGGGCTGCAGGGAGGCCGAATGGAGTACGACGCCCCGCATGTACTGCAGCGCCCTGATGTGGTTGGACTTGCCGGATCCGTAGGGGCATGTTGGGGTGCTCGTCGGCAGGGTGAACATCTGGTTGAAAGGTTCTGTGCCATGTGGCGTTGCTGGGCGGTCTTTTGACAGGGTGTAAATACAACTGACATAAAAGACAGTATATTGAGTCAGTCCTGAACAACCCAGAATCCGCATCGTCAGCCTGTTGCTGAACGGAACGACCGAGAGACTGGACAGGACCGGGTTGGTGCTGCTCTGCCGTCTCACAACGTTATTTCTGACCGATCCGGCAGCATCAGCCGTACACAGGCCAGAATCGACAGCAAAAATAAAGGCACAAAAACGCTGCAGCCGGCGCTGCAGCCGACGCAGCAGCAGCCGGATGTTGTGTCCGGCACCGCACAGCACGGCGTGAAGTGCATCTCCCAATGCCCCTTGAGCCAGTTTCGGTCAAGTTTGCCATCGGTCTTCATGTGGCCTATCGTCGGTTCGATGGCACTGCGGCGTCTCGATCATCGCCCTGATCCCGCGCGTCACGCCTCGCCTCTGTCCTGATCGCAGGATTCTCACGCCCGGCACGTCAGCACCGCGATAGCCCTTTGTCCGACAACGGCAGTGTCGATACGGCAATCTCCCACAATCGACGCTTGCTCCAGCGCTTCGTACAGGGTGTGGCTATCGTACGGCCGGCCCGGCATCGATCTTGCGCCCACAACGAAACCTTCCCTGTGCGTCGTGGTGATCGAAACCTTGACACCGAACTCGTAGGGGGTTTCGGGCCTTGCCCTGCTGATGCACTCCACCTCCTGCGCATGCAAGGCGTACAGCTTGTTTTTGTCTTTCGGTTGCTGCATCAGAATCCGTTCGGCCCGTGCCATCAGGTCATCGCCATTGACGCAATGGGGCCGGTCACCCGCTCTCGTTGCCGGTCGATATCCCGCCAGATACGCCCGACCCGTTTGCGCAGCTTGCCGAGCACATTTTCGCATCCGCTTGAACTGTCTCGCATGCGCATGGCGGCCCACCCTGCCTCGCCAGCTGAGGGGCTACACGACCGTAGCTCTGCCGCAGCTTTCAGGCCACACGCCCCTGGCGGCCTTGACCAGATGCTGTCTGGTACGCTCCAGAAGCCGGGAATCCGTTGATGCGCAATCGCTTTCGGCATGACGGTCGTATCCACGATCACCGTCTTGAAGCTGGATTCCTTGAGCATGCCAAGCTCCTGCGCCAGAACCAGCGTCAAAGACAGCATCTCTTCCACGCCAGCCTCGCCCAGCCTTTTTGCGCCAGCGCGTCAGGCTGGACGGATCAATCGGCGGTCTGGTCTGCAGGCAGATCTCCCCGGTGAAGACCTGCCAGTATGGGTTCTCTACCCAGGTTGCCACCACTCCTCATCGGACAGATCGAAGGCGTGCTGCAGATACAGCAGCCCCGCAATCAAACGAGGGACGTGGCGGGACGCCCGTACGGGACTTGAACTGGTCCGCCACCAGTGCATCGATGCGCTCCCACTGGATCCGGTCACCCAGCAGGATCAGCGGATGCTTCAGGTTCAGGTGATCGCGCAGCGGATACCCGAACAGCTGCCAGTCTGTGGTTGTGATGGCTTTGGACCCATGAGAACCCCGGAGAAATTGGAAGAAAACGAGCCCCTATGATCGCAAATCCTGCAATTTCTGCAGGGTGGTTCCCGGGGTCAGACACTGGGTATCAGGGGTGAGACGGGTTGTTCAGGACCGACTATTGAGTGTGTGCCGAGGTTTGTGCGCACATGGGCAAGGAGTGCTCTGGCTTTTACACGAACGTTTGCGGTGTCGTGCCAGACAGAAGGTTCCAGTGTCGTGTCTCCTGCAGCTGTACGGAAACTCCTTGACGGGGCTTCGCTTTTAAGCGAGTATATGAATGCACGAACTTTCCTTTTTACACCACGCCCAGTGGTCGTACTCCAGTCAGAGAGTGGCTGGCAGGTATTCGCGACGCCAGGACGCGTTCATCTACACACCATCGTCTTGTGCGCGTTTCAGCCGGTCAGCTTGGAGATCACAAGTCTCTGGGTGGCGGGCTTGCAGAATTACGAATACACCATGGTTACGGGATTCGTCTTATCACACCATTTCGGGAAACACCGTCGTTTTTGCTGTTCTGTGGAGGTGACAAGGGTACTCAGGATCGCGACATCAGGGCTGCGCGAGCGTACATGGCGGAATGAGGTCATCATGAAAGATGCAAAAGAAGCAGGCATATCCTTTGACGACTCGCATGGCGGACGAGTTCAGGGGTGATCCCGGTCACGCTGTGGCGTTGCTGAACCTCATTTTGCCGAGGAGGACCGGGCGAGTTTTCTGGTGGTCCTGCGGGCAGATGGCAAAAGGCGTTTGGCGGCGTGTCAAAGGTTGCTGGGCAGGCAAACCTGAATGAGACAACCATCTACCGGCTGCTTTCCGGGCAGGGCAATCCGCAGCTCAGCAGCATCATGGCTATTCTGCGTGTCATGGGTCTGCGGCTGGCAGTGGTGCCTGCTGCCACTGAGGGAGCGTTTGCAGCGCAGGCTGCGGAGGGTTAGTACCGGTGGAGGCGGAGGTTGCGTCTGTCTGATGCGCTCAGGCCGGCACTGTCTCAGCCTGTTTAGAAGAGTCATTACCTTTGTTTCTGTAGCTGAGGGAAATGAGGTTATGTCCGCCGGAGGGCGGCCGTCGGTTCCTGTCTGCCGGTTGTGTACCGTGCGGGGAGGTTGACGTGAATTCGTTTTTAAACGAAACTGTGCCGTACGAGGTTCAGGACTGGAGGCAGCGATGCAATACACGGTGAAATCGCCTCGTAGCCGTGGACGACAGTATGGTCAGGCGCTCAGGAAGCGCCCAGAATTCTGCCAGCGCTACGCTCAATTCCCGCATGGAAGACGGCGACCAGGTGGCGTTTTCTGGTTACGTTGCGGCAGGTAGCTGGCTTTTGTGGCATGGCACACGTGGCGGAGGAGGCAGGCTGAATGAAACGGCCATCTACCGGCAGCTCGGCGCACGGCAACCCGCAGCTGGGCAGTGTGATGGCTATTCTGGGCGCGCCGGGCCTGCGGCTGGCAGGTACCTGCTGCCACTGAGGGAGTGCCTGCAGCGCAGGCTTTTTGTGGATGGTGCCGAGGGCGGGGAAGCGCCGGCGGAGGCAGAGGTTGCTTCTGTCTGACACGGTCAAACAGGCACCGTTTGCGTGCGGATCTCGACGTTGAGCGTTTGCTTTGAGGGCGGCCAGTACGGCGGAGAGGTTGTTCATGGTGGGGGTTGCTGCCGGCCGAAAGCATTCGATGCAGGCTTTGGCTGGTTTGTGATCTGGTTGGCCAGAGCCTCGAAGCCGATGGTGGCGTTGACGAGGTCGCGCAACAGGCGCTTGCGGTTTCGCTCGCCATTGAGAAAGAGGTTGACCGCTTCGTCGAGCATGGCGTGCGCGAAGGCGGGGTCGCTCCGGTACGCAGCAGAGAAATGGTTTCCTGAAGTCGCGGGTGAGGGCCATGTCAGTTCCTGTGCTGGGTTGATGCCTTGCGCATTTTGTAGTCTTCCCACAGTGCGATGGCATGATCGATGTCTTTCTGTTGGTGCTTCTTGGTTCCACCAGAAATCAGAAGGATGATTTTCAGTCCGTCTTTTGGCAAGATAGATGCGGGATGCCGGGACCCCAGTTGATCTTGTATTCACCAATGCCCCGGAACCAGCGGACGTTTGACAGGTTTCCTGCTCCATCCGTTTGATGGCTACCAGAACTCGGTGGCCGTCAGTGCATCCTGCGAGTTGAACCACCTTCTGAATGGACTGGCGCCATCGGCCAGCAAAAGCTCTTGAATGCGGTAATCCCACAATGGTAACCCATAAGTTTCCATGTCGCTAGTGTAGTCCTCGTGACTCGGTTTACTATCGGTCAGATGGCTGAGATCATCTGGATTACTCGATTGGCTTTCGTGTATTTTTCCCTTTTGCATTCCATCGGGCTGGCATGTGCCCATATGAACGATTGGAGGCTGCTATGCAAGTACCTGTAATGCCCAGTCGTCCTCAAGGAGGATGCGGTGGTTGAGAGTTTTCGTGATGATCCATGCTTTGCCCTGTGCATGCTCAGTCACAGCCTTGAGGAGGGTGATGAAGCGGTTTTCTGACTACCCTGCGGCGGGCCGCCAAGGCGTTTGCGCATCTCACAGGTGGCGCGGCAGGCAAACCCTGAATGAAACAACCATCTACCGGCTGCTTTCCGGGCAGGGCGAACTCGCAGCTCAGCAGCATCGCGGCTATTCTGGCGCGCTGGCCTGCGGCTGGCCGAAAGCATTCGATGCAGGCTTTTGGCTGGTTTGTATCTGGCTGGCCAGGGCTTCGACGCCGATGGTGGTGTTGACGAGGTCGCACAGGCGCTTGGCCCTGGACGCCGGAAACCGGATGCGCCTTGCGGAGGACCTCGCCGGAACAGCTGGATCACTGGACCGATACCCTGCTGACGGCAGGCTCGCTGGAAGAGGTGTTCCGATTGCAGTGAGTGGCCGGGTGTGGAGCCGCAGATAGCAATCGTGCCTGATAAATGGGGTAATGTGTTCGTTATTACCCTGTTTGGAAGAGTCATTACCCCGTTTCTGCCGAGGGAAATGTGGTCATATTGGGGAGGGCAGGGCGTCGGCAGGTTGAACATCTGGTTGAAAGGTCTGCAGCCGCGGGCGTTGCCGGACGGTCTTTTTGGCGGGGTGTAAATACAACGACAAGAAAGACAGTATATCGATGGGTGCCGCGCCTGGGCGGTGTATGCGTGAGGAGTGCTGCATCCATGAGGAATGTTCACCGTGTCGCCGGAGGGCAGCCGTCGGCTCCTGTCTGCCGGTCGGTGTGCCGTGCGGGAGGTTGACGTGAATTCGTTTTAGCGTGGCTGCACCTCCGCGACCATCGGGCGCTGATGGCCATCGATGCACGTCTCGAACGACTTTCCTGGGGAACTTTGGCCATTGCCGTTCATTGAGCCCAGGACTCGGGAGATGAAGGTGGATGGGGCCGGGTATAGGCTGTACTTTCCCGTGTAGGTCGAAGGATCATTCTGCGCTGTGCGGCGGTGACAAGGGCTGCACAGCGTCAGGACATCGAGCTGGCGCGCATCTATCTGAACGATTGGAGGCAACGATGCAAACCAGTAACCGGGTCGTCCGTAAACGATCCACAAAAACCATTGATCAGGCCCGGATCGCTTCCTCCACCAGCTCCAGCGCCGACAGGTTCCACGGCAGCAGCGCCTCGTAGTCATCTGCCGTCTTTCGCATACGGCAGCCGCTGCAGCACATGACGCAGCACGCGTACGGCTCCCGCCCGTTGGCCTTCGCCGTCTGATCAGCGAGTACACCACTGCACCGGCATGTGCACCTGCCGGCGTATCACTGAATGTCAGTTCTTGCGACCCACAACGAACGGGCGGATCGCATTCTCGCAGCGGTTGTCGTCTCATCGGCAGATCTCCCCTCGACGTATCGCACCAGACGCGACCAGTACCGGCACAGGTAGCCCAGTGCCTGACCAATGGGGTTTTTGGGCGGCAAGAGCGGCAGCATCTTGTCCAGCCAGTCGCGCAGTTCGGCCAGCACCGCCTTGCTGCGGCTTTGCCGGGCCTCGAGTCGTGCCCCATCCGTGGCATCGGCGAACTCGCGCTCGATCCCATAGAGCCGGCCGATCATGTCGATGGCTTCATTGGCCCGCCCTCGCTTGCCCTGCTGGCCTGCACGACCTGGACGAAAACCATCGCCGTGCGTGTGCCCAGCACACCAGGTGCTCGACACCCTCGGTCCCGCCCACGGCGTTGTAGCCCCTGTAGCCATCGGTCATCAGATAACCTTGCCAGCCCGCGAGCAGGCGCAACGGTACCTTGCCGGAACGGCTCGGGTCGTAGTCGTAGATCACCACCGACTTGTCCGGCGGACCGCCTTTCTGCACCCACATGTAGCCCGGTGAACCCGTGGCCTTGCCGGGCTGTTTGAGCACCTGCACGGTAGTCTCGTCCATGTGGATCACCGAACTGTCCAGCAGGTGGTCGCGCAGCAGGTTGTGGATGGGCTGCAGCGCCTGTGCCGCACCGATCGCAGCGGGCCAGCGTCTGCCGGGGCGCATTGACGCCATAGCGGCCGTAGCACGTTCGAGAAACGTGCCAGCGGCATCGCATCGACGGCTATTTGGTGGTCAGCAGCACGCCAGCAGGGCATTACTGGCATTGGAGTGGGGCAGCACCTGCAGTGGTGCCGGTGCGGTGCGCGGTGCCGAATCGCCCCGGCTGCAGGCATAGCTTGCAGACATGACGCAGCACCCGGATCTGCATCGGGATGATGTCAAGCCCTCACGAACACTCACCGATTTCCGCCATGGTGCAGCCGCAGGGACAGGTGGTTCGTCTTCTGGCAGCTCATGCACGATCTCCATCATCGCGCAAGTCCGCCGGCAGCGGCTGGCGCTTGCCACGGGTTTTGCCGGCTTGCGGAGCGTGGTGGTGTTCTCTTTCGGCAGTTCCGCCTGGTCGTCAGCCCCACTGCTGTTCCCGGCCAGTTCATCGGCTTCGTCGAAGAGCCGGTACTGGGCCGACGAAGTTTCGGTACTGCGGCCGAACTGGCGCCGGCGCGCCATTTCCATTTCCTTGATATAGACGCGCAGGCGCTTGAGGACTTCGGCTTCGACGCAGGCCTGAACTCGGCCTCGATACGAGATTTGAGCCCGGCATCGACACGGGCTCTGATCTCAGCCTCAGATGATTTCCTGCTCGGATTTCTTCTAGCAGCTCTGCGCGCATTTCGCACGCAACTCCTGCCGTAATTCCTGGCGCAGCAGGTCGCGGGTGCCAGCATCGAGCTGCATCGCCATGCCCTGCTGCATGTATTGCGCAAACTGCCGCATGGCTTCGGGTGAACCATGTGGGCCGTAGTCAGCCGGAGAAATATCCGGTGATGGGGCGGCAGAAGGTGAACGGCGGCGAGCAGGTGGCATGCCCGCCATTATAGCCCGATGGCAGCCGATAAACCCGTATCAAATGCAGAAAAATGTCTCCGCCAATGACGGGTTTTGTGACCGGATTAAAACAGGAAAGCCGGCCGTCAGACCGTGTCTGATACGCAGCGTCTGGTGCGGCCGGTTGCGCCACAGGTCGAACCCTTGAGCAGCCACCCAGCCCCGCATGCTCACGTGCAGGTTCTTTGCGAGTCTGCGGTGCTGGCCGCAAAGCGCTCCTTCTCCAGCCGCTGTACCGAGGCAGAACCCGTTGCGGTGCCAGCACAGTGCCTTGATCTTGTCACGCTGGCGATTCACGAACACAAAGAGCGCATCGTCAAACGGGCTCATCTGCAGCTGTTGCTCCACCAGTGCCGAGAGCCCACCGATGGACTTTCTGAAGTCCACCGGTTCCCCGGCAGGTAGACGTTGTCGATATGGCAGCCCGCGGATGCATCAGTGCACCTGTGCGCTCATGCTGGCCACCAGCCGTCCCAGCCACTGCGGCGAAGGCAGTGTGGCAAGCTCCATGCGCACACCCGGCGCGTCACACAGTGCAGGGGCTGGATGGCGTGCCGCTCCCGGCCAGCTGGACGGCAACCAGGGCCGAAGCCTTCCGTACGCCTGCCTTCGTCCGAGACCCGCCGACGGTGTAGTACAGCGATGCTACGGACAGCCCCTCCCGTGCGGCGTAGTCCTTGATGCTGATGCTCGGTCTCGATGGCCTGCAGGTGCGCGGCCCAGTCCACCCTTGTTCGTCATGAATGCCTCCATCCTGATCGGGTTGCAAAGGAGGCAACTGTGACGCAACGCAAGTCAGATGAACAGAATGTGCATAATGGATCAGTTACGGTCGTCCTCATGAAGAAGCCGTGGTCGAGCGCTCTGCGCGGCCTGACCATGCGCTGCATCAGCTCAATCACTGTATGGAGGAGGGGATCAGCCTTTTTCTGAGTACATTACGGCGGGTTGCCGGGGCGTTTGGTGGCATTCAGCAGGTTGCGCAGCAGGCAAACATCAACGAAAACGGCCATTTACCGGATTTGTCGGCAGAGGGTAATCCACAGCCGTGTAATGTCATCGCCATTTTGGGTGCGTTGGGGCTCAGGCTGGCGGTGACGCCCGCTGCTGAAGAGTATTTGTCGCTTTGCTGGGGATGGTGGTGCCGAAGAGAAGGAAGTGCCGGCGGAGGCAGAGGTTGCGTCTGTTCGACGCGGTCAGGCCGGCGCTGTCTCGCGTGCGGATCTCCGATCCCGTCGTGGCCCGCGATCAAGCTACAAAAGAAACGCATTTGGGCATCACTCCAGTGTTTCCACGGAGCTAAGCCTCAGAATGATTATTGGGGCATTACGTAGGAGCCCTCGCGCCTTTGCAAGCGGCGCCTGGGTCTGCCATGAACGGTAGCGTTTCTCCGTCCAGAGGTGGACTGACCTTTCTGCTGATAGACCCCCACATTTGGGCATCACTTCTTTCGAAGAGCTAGGCCAGAGTGCTAATCGATGGCTGTTTTGCAGGAAGAACGGCTGTCAAGTATCGGGCCAGCAAGCAGGAGCGAGCGAGGCCTTGCCACGCATCAGTCCCGCGAATCGATCGTCCCGTTGGTGAGGACTTTACGCCGCAGGGTGTGGCGCGCAGCTCGTGAGGCGGTTCCCGTGAGCTGCGTCGACGGGCGCCTCTGCGGTGGCAGCTTCTGCGGTTGCTGCTCCGCTGCTTCGGCTGCTTCAGCTGCCCCAGCCGCCTCAGCCACTTCGCTGCCTCCGCCAGCTTCGCTGGCCACCGTTTGCCAGCAGCCACGGCTTCGGCGGCGGCGGTGGCGGCTTCTCCAGGGAGAGCGCGTTGGGGTCGGGGGTGCCGTCGGCGGCCGGAGCGTCGGTCAGCGTCGGCGCGTGTCCATTTCCACGCCCACCAGGGAGACCCGACCGAGGCGACGTGGAAGGGCAGGCGCTCTTCGCATGACCAGGTCGGCGGGTGATGCGCCGCGAGACGAAGAGCAGCAGCGAGAGCCGCGGCCACGCGCTGTGCGGAAAGCCTTCGGGGCCGAGGTACTGCGTGGCAAGGCTGCTGGGCGATGGGGCCGATGGCGGCGCCGGCGCCGCGCAGGAAGCAGCGATCCGCGTGGCTAGAGGGGCTTCGTGCGCGGGAAGCGGTCGTGGGTCTCGGGCGACAGCCATGCCGTAGATGCAGAAGCATGAAGATGCCCAGCAGGAAGGCGACTTTAGCGAAGCGTAGTCGATTGTCTCGCCCTGGATAGAGGATGTTGTCGAGCAGGCTGGGGGCGATGGCGGGAGAAAGGCACTGCCGGCAGCGACGGCCGCCGAGCATTTCACGCCGGTCGCGGCGGTGGTCGGAGAGCCAGCCGATGGGCCACTGGGTGGCTGCGCCGCCGAAGATGGCGGCGGCGGTGAGATTGGCGATGTCGATGTCGTGGAGAGGTTGAGGAGGCCTTGGCGTAGATGTAGCGAGGGCCTGCAGACGCGCTGAGCACGATGCCTCGAGCAGATGGCGCCGGCAACGGCGGGAGGGCTTGCGGCGGGCCAGGGTGATGAGCGAGAGCTGTGGCGATGGCGCGGGAGCTGCGGGACAGTGAGGGCTAGATGGGCAGCAGCCCCATGCAGAAGAGGATGGCGGCGATGATGAAGGATTCGAGGGCGTTGGCGCCGTAGAAGCCGACGAAGTACTGGCCGGCGGCGACGCGCGAAGCCGAGGTTGACGACCACGTAGACGGTGCAAAGATGCTGACTGGCTGCCGGGGTGGACTGGCTGCGTTTCGTTGGAAGAGCCAGCTTTCGACGACCGCGTAGATGCCCGCGAGACCGAGATCCGTTGAGGATGCGTGCAGGCGAGCTTGCCACCCAGGGGTCGACGACCATGCCGAAGCGCGAGGGAGGCAGAGGCGGCGGAGAGGGCGGCGAAGCTGGCGAACGACTGGACATGTGGCCGACGTGCGGCGGATGAGAGGCGGGGCAGATCCAGCTTCGCCGCAAGCGATGTAGCCGGCGTAGTAACCGGACGCCAGTCGGGCTGATCATGGGGTTGCTGAAGCCTTCTGCACACGCCGCTGCGCAGGCCGATGAGCATGCCGAGCAGGCCCGGGCCTCATCAGCATGGACACCCATGCCGATGAGCGGGAGGAGATGGACCAGATGGAGCGGAGCATGGGCCGGGCCTTGGGAGAAGTGCGGTGGGGCCGAAGAGCGTCGGGCAGGCCTGCGTGGGGCGCGATGAACCACGAGGCCAGCGAGAATGATGCAAAACGCCGCGTACAGGACGCGGCGTTCGGCGGCCCGTTTGCCGGGAAGCAGCTATGTTACAGAGTGGCCCGTTGTGCAGTTCGACAGTTCCAGGCCGCCGCCCAGCGATGATCGATGACGGTTGTTTATATGGCCGCTCGGCGTATCCGTGAGCCCGGATCACGGCATTTCTCCATCATCGGTGGCGGTGGATCATTTGCCGCCGCGCCTGTCGCCTCGTGGCGCCTGCCTTGTCCCCTGAAGCTCCCGGCGCTGATGGTGAGGCCTTGTTGGGGTCGTGATCCACTCGGTAGGCGGCGTTGACCTGTTCTGAGTGGTGAGGCCTGAGTTGCTGGTCGCGCGCCCGGTCCAGCGGGCCGCGTCGGTGTGCCAGAAGAGGTTGCTGGCCAGGAGGCTGGCAACGAAGCCTTCGCCGGAGAGAATTGGCGGGTGCTGGGTCCATGAGGGCGCTGCGGGAGGCGTCCAGTTCCAGCCTGGTCGAAGCCCCCTGTAGGCGCGGTCGACTTCTTCCTGCAGGGCTTTCTGCAGGCGCTCGAGGTTGGCCGGGCCAGGATGGCCTGATGTCGAGGGAGGCGCTGTCGACATCCCGGCGGCGGAGAGGCGTAGGCGCCGGAAGCTGATGCTTCTGTTCACGCAGGCGGAGAAAGAAGCCGGTATCGGGGTTCCGCCGAGCAGGCGCACGGGCCAGCGAAGAGGGCTGGGTGTCGGGGCGTGGTCTTTCGGAGATGGGATGGCACGGGACCCGGTTGCCACGGCGTTGGCCTTTGTCGGGTACGTCGATCTGTACCTGTCGCCGGGCAGGCCGGTATTCGGTCCCGATGTAAGGTAGCCCGTGGGCTCTTCCAGCCGCCCAGCGCCCAGTTCGGCCAGGGCGTCGGCTGTACGTTGCCGACGACGGTGAACTGGCTGCTGGAGGCGCCGGCAAAGTCCTGCCAGAATTTTTTTCGATTCGCGCCGGGTCTGGGCTCTGAGGTCGGCAATGACCTGGCGGGGTTGCGGTAGTGGCGGGGGTCGCTGGCGGGTATTGGGCGGCTGCGCTCGGCCAGGGTCAAGGGCCAGGGCTTCGCCGGGCGGCGGCGGCTTCGATGTATGGAGGCGCGTCGCGTTTTTCGTTGAAGATATCCTGCGGAAGACGGGGTTGCGCAGGGGCGTCGACGGTACGCGCCAGGGCTTCGGAGAGGCTTTTGGCCGACGTTCAGCGTGACCTGACGCCGGTGTTGCTGGCGTTGCCGAGTTGGGCGTGTCGAGGCTGCGCAGTTTGTCCTGAGCTGCTGAAGGCGGGTGAGGGTTTGGTGCACGGAGAGGCATGGCGTCGAGCAGGTCGGCGTCACGCCAGCGGTCGGCGAGGGCCCCTGCAGGTTGCCCCACTGCAGGTTGAGGTTGAGGTTGACGCGGTCGCCCTTTGATGCGCGGCGCGGCAGGATGGCGTATTCGATGCCGCCCGGGCCGCCTGCCGGTCTGGGTGCCCGGCGATGCTGCCGTGGCGGGGGTGAGGGCGCGACGTCGGCCTCGAAGGCTCGGTGGTTTTGCAGTGGTTCTGCAGGCGCCGGGCAATGTCGGGTGGGCCGGGGCGGGGCGCGGACGGGTTTTTCGCGGTGGGAGGTACCAGTGTTGTCCGCTGTCGCGCACGAGCCATAAGGCCGGCGGCGCGGATGTCGTCGAGCGTCGAGTTGCCCGTATTCAGTCGGCCTGGGCGAAGGGCAGGCGCCAGTCACCCTGGGCGATGGCTTCGGTGAGTTCCATGGCCAGGGCTTCGGGGTCATCGGCCAGGCGGGCGATGCGTTGCGGATGTCCTGTTTGGTGCAATGAGCGCTTCCTGGGTGAGGTTGTTTCGCTCGACCACCTTGCGGACGGTGTCCCAGACCTGCTGGCGCTGGGCCAGGGTGAGGCGGGCGGCGGGGCTGCGCTGGTGGCATTGCTCGCGCCTGAAGGCTGTGCCGCCGCGCCGCTGCCGCTGGTTCCGTCAGGCTGCGGTGCTGGTGTCGTTTGCCGCCGGTGTTGCCGGTGTTGTTTGCCGTTTGCGGGCTGCCCTTCGTCATCACCCGGCCAGGGTGGCGCTGAAGACCGGCATGCCGGGGTCGTAGACGTTGCGTGCGGAGGAATCAATGCCGACGGTGAAGCCGGGTTTGACCAGCTGCTGGTAGAGGGGCCGCTCGGTCGCGGGTGAGCATTTCGGCAACAGATGGACAGGGCGACGGTGTCGCGGGTCGGCGCTGGCCGGGGTGTGGTAGCCGGCCATCATGGCGGTACGCCCCTGCGCGACGGATGACGATTTTACCGTTCGCCCTGGCTAAGGGGTCGAGGTCCGTGGCTGGGGATGGGTGGCGGGGCGCGCGATGGGGCCGAAGTCCTTTCTGGATGGCGGGCCAGGTGCTGTTCACGCCGAACTGGCTGCGATGACCAGACCGCGTTGTCGGGCCGGTAGCAGCGCTGGTAAAGGTCTGCAGGTTGTGTCGGGGTGGACGGCATCCACGTCGATAGTTGATGACGGAGCGGGCGTAGGGTGGAAGCCGTAGGCGGTGGCCATCAGCTGCCGGTAGAGGACGGAGGCGGGGCGGTTCTCGCCGGCTTCCATTTCGTTGATGACGACGGGCGCTCGCCTGTTTAAGCGGCGTCGGATCTGATACAAGTTGTGTGATGGTGTTTTGGCCAGCCAGCCGAGCATCCAGTCACGGGTTTTGTCGCTGGCGTTGAATTCCGGCTGGAAGCGTAGAAGTTGGTGCGCGGTCGTACCAGGTGGTGCCGTTCCATTCGATGTCGCCGAGGCGGGTGAGTTCCTTTTGGGGTTGGGAATGGCCTTTATGCCCTTGAACAGCAAGTGTGTTCGGAGCAGGCCATGCCGGTTCTGCCGGACCTTTCGTGGCGGGAGCCCACCTTGTAGACCAGGGTTGACGGTCATGGTGGGTTTGGATCTGTCCGCCCAGCAGGACGGTGCGAGGCTGTTATGAGCTGGTACTGGATGCCGTTGATGGACTGGCCGACCCGGACGACGCTGTACGGCGGTGGGTTTGCGGCTTCCTGGTACCGGTGGCGGCGCTGGGGCGGCTGTCAGACTGTGCGGCTGTGGCGCGAAAGTCAGCGGTCTGGGCGCTGTTCGTGTCTCTGATGCTTTGGGTACGTCTGTGGCTTTGGTGTTGTCTGCGCCTGGTGCTGTCTGCAGCGGGTGTGGGTTGTCGGTTGTGGCGCCGTTGGCTGCGGCAAGCCACGGGCGTCGGCCCAGGGTGGCAAGGATCACGCGGCGCCCAGGGCCAGGGGTGAAGAAAAGCCAGACGTACCGCGCAGACGCTGCCGGGCGCAGGCTATACGGGCGGGGACTGGATGGCGCAGGCGCATGCGGGAGGCTCCAGGTGATGAGGGGATGACAGTGTCAGGAGTTTACAGGGTTGCCGTCGGAAGCGGGCAGGCTGTCCCCGAGCCAACGTACTACAGAAGGTTGGGCGGAATGAATCGCCACTGGCCGGGGCGAGATCCAGCGTAGAAGGTCGAGGCGGGCTGATGGCAGTGCGGGATCGGTTTTGGCAGGGGTAGCCGGCTCTGGCGCGGTCATGCGGCGGACCTGGCGGTTTTGCCTCGTGGATGCGCAATCCAGCCAGAAGTCGGGGGACGCTTTTGCGTACGGCGGATGGGTGGGGTGCGGGGCCAGAGGAGGCTGTTTTTCCGGCCAGCAGCCGACCTGTGCCGGCTGCCGGTGATGAAGTCGCCCAGGTCCATGGGTTGGCGCAGCAGGGCGAGCCTGTCGTCGCTGGGGCCGCTCGACCTGTGCCCAGTAGGTCTTCTGGTTTGCCGTGACGGGTTCGGCGATGCGTGCCCGCAGGCGGCCGTCGCTGGTGAGCAGCAGCAGGCCTCCTCGTCGGTGTCGAGCTGGCCGGCGGGTAGTAGCTGGGGTCGATGTAGTCCTTCAGGCTGGTGTGGGCTTCGGTGTGGGCTGAACTGGCTGATGACGCCGCAGGCCGTGTTGAAGGCGATGAGGGCAGTAGGGTATCCGGGCATGAAGGGGTGGTTTTTCTGCGTCGTTTGCTTGACGCGGACTTTGGGGCTGCGTTGCTTCCGAAGGGATGTCTGTCCTGCAGTATGGCGCAGGCGCTGGCCGAAAGGGTGAATTCCAGATAACCCTGCGAACCGTTTTATTCAATGCGTGCCTGAATGGGTAAGTCTGTGGTGCCAATAAAGAACAATTCCCATATGCATCAATGACTTCGGCTACTTCGTAAGCGCTTTGATTTTGGTCAAGCCCGCTGTCTCTGCCCCTGCATTCGGACAGACAGCGCAGGGCCACGTTTCCAATGTTGGCGACATTTCAGCGCGTACAAAACGACTCTGGCGATCCTGGCGATCATCACAGATCGGCTCCGTTTACGCTGCCGGGTATTTCTGGAAGGAGGTGGTTTACAACGAACCGCCCATCCCGACCGCGTTCGTGGACCAGCATGGCAAGTCATCTATTCCGGAGGTCGATAAGTTCACGCCGGCCAGTCTGTTCGCGTGGGCATCGGCGGCATGTCGGTGGTTCATTCAAATACTGGTGCGTATCAGGCGCCGGACTGGACGGCTGACTGATCCACCGCGAGGTGCCAATACGGACCAGCAGGCACAGTGTCAGTTCTGGCAAACCCTATGCCGAGCTGGCCGGAGCGTGACAAGGCCACGCTGAATACGCCGACTCGAAGGTTGCGTCCCGCACCAATACCCACAAACCCGAGTGTACAGGCTCACGCTGTCGGATGACCGCATCCGTTCCATCCAGGCCGTGCCCGCGTACTACGACAAGCTGTTCGGCGACGATCCGTCGATGCACACGCTGCGCGAGAAGTACGCCATGAAGGAAAACAATGCTGGCTGACCCGGAAGTGTCGCCAGATGAACGCCTTTCACTTGGTCCGCCTGGGCTGCCAGCACCAACCGTCCTGGCACGGATGTCACCTACACCAACAACTGGCCGCACGAGCCGCTGATCGGCAACGAACCGACGCCTGAAAACGCCTGGTCGATTGCCTCGGTGGTGATGTTATCTTGGTGTGGGTCGATCATCTGGGTGTGGGGCGTTCTTCACCCACCAGCAGCACACATCGAGGTGGAGTGCCTGCCGCCGACCCGCTGTCGCTATCGCTGACGCCGTCGCAGAAGTCGCCGGGCAAGTACCTGCTGGGTGGTGGCTGCGCTCTTCCTGGTGCAGGCCCTGCTGCTGGGCGGGCGCCATCAAGCGCACCATAACGGTGGAGGGCCAGGAGTTCTGGCGGCATTCCGCCGGCTGACTGAAGCTGCCGGCCAGCTCACCCGGTACCTGGCGCCATCCCCAGGCTTCCATCTTCTGATTGCCACGGCTTCCTGGCTGCTGGCCCCCTTCCTGGTACCGATCATCAACGGTGGGAAGGATCCGGTTCCAGAAGCTGGGCGTGGACGTGCTGTTCTGGGCACCGATTGCCGTGGTGGTCTGCTCGTTTGCCGGCCAGTTCATTGCGGTGAAGGGTCGGGATGGCGCCGAGCCTGAACTGGTGGTCCGGCCTGCGGGCTAGCGAGTTCGTGAAACGCCGTGTCTGGCAGATCGCGCCGTTCATCGGCTCTGGTGCTGTGGTTTACCCGATACGTTGCGCGGCATCTGGCTGCCCTGCGTGCCCCCGGTGACAAGAGCCTGCTGATCCTGTTCACGATGGGCGCGGCTGCCATCGGCATCTTCATGCCCCGGCGCTGGTCTACGGTGAGCACACGCACATTCCATCATGGAATATCACTGGCGCTGGTGGGTGGTGCACCCGTGGGTGGAAGGCTTCTTCGAAGTGTTTGCCAAATTCGCTCGGTCGGCTTCATCTTCACAACCTGGGCGTGGTCAGTGTGCGTCAACGTCACGACGGTCTTCGCTGCTCGCCGCCGCCATGATGTCTGGTGATCGGCGGTATTCCGCGTTCCACCACCCGTACTTCTCGGGTACCACCACCCTGATCACGGCCATCGGCGCGATGTTCTCGCCCTGAAGTGGTGCCGCTGGTGCTGCTGGGCTATGACGCCTTCGAGAACCGCCGGACGGTGCAGCACAAGCGTCATCTGATGAAACCGATGCGCTGGCCGCTGATGTCTTCATCGCCGTGTCGTTCTGGAACATGCTGGGTGCTGGCGTGTGTTCGGCTTCCTGATCAATCCGCCGATCTCGCTGTACCACCTGCAGGGCCCGGAACACCACGCCGAACCATGGTCACGCCTGCGCTGTTCGCGTGGCGGCTTCCCGGCGCTGGGCTTCGCCGGGATGGTGCTGCGCTACATCCGTCCGACGCCGAAGCCGAACGAGCGTCCGATGGGCATCGCCTTCGTGCCCGAACCTGGGCCTGCTGCCGATGCTGACCACCAGCCTGCTGCCGGTCGAACATCCAGGCCAACGCCTCGATCGGTGTGGGTCTGTGGTGGCACGCAGTGTGGAGTTCCTGGAGCAGACCCCCGATCATCCACACGTTGCGCTGGGTGCACCAT
>BNJT01000497.1_pt1 | contig 37387 bp, 66 predicted proteins | sample 8540491 | NCBI WGS metagenome assembly BNJT01 (sample SAMD00202455, study PRJDB9452) | human saliva metagenome | host: Homo sapiens | reverse complement strand
ACGAAAAAATTAAATCAATAATAAGTTATTGGTACAACACACAACCAATAGTTTCAAGCAAGAAATTTGATAGTAATTTACTTATAAAAATCCTCCATTAAGTTATTTAAGTCGGTTTTAGAATAATCTGCCTATCTTTGAGTTAATTGACATTTTCCTCATGGATTAGTTTTTCTTTATCTTTTCTCCTAATACTCCACCAATATGAAACTTTCTTTCAGAAAAATCTAAACATAATTTGATATTAGGATAGACTGATAGCTTAACCATTGCTGTATAGCGTACTTCCTACTTGAGTTAAAGAGGTAGCTGATGAGGATTCCTGTTCCATTAATTTATTTTGAATAAACCACTCAAATACTGAAACTCCTGCTTTCCCTGCTGATGGTGCAAACATATCCGTGCTTTACCAAGCTTAATTGCTTGAAGGACTCTTGACAGTTTTGCAACAGCTTGTCTTTCTTGCTCCGTGGTGAGAGTATTATCATTATTTAATTTATAGTAAATTCGGCCCGTAAAAGTTAAATAAAACTATTTTAGGACTAGCCTTTAAAAAAGCAATTTCACTTTTTGATAAAGAATACCCTAAGTTCTTTCAATCTCATTTTGGGTGAGAAAACGGTTGGCAGATAAAACCGCCATTTGTGACGTTGACATAGTGGTTCACCACCTTTTAATGATTAAAACCTCGATTTTTAAAGAAAGTGGTAGAAATTCGGCATAAGTTGTGTAGCCAGGCTGTGTTGGCATCACCAATGAGACAAATTTTAGCTTTAGTTGTCGTTAATAGGGTTGTATCCTTTTTAAAATTTGTAAATGTCTGATAACTTTGAATTACTCATTAATAAAAATTTGAGCCAAAAGATTGTGTCGTACTTGGTTTTATCAATAACATAATTCATAATTTGTAAACGAAAGGACAGGGTCCTCAAAAGCTTTAAAAATAGTAATCAAATTTTCCGGTGTGGAGTTATAGTAACTTGGCTGTTCTGTAATATCATGCCGGTAAGTAATTCCTTGGTTGAAGATTCAACAAACAAATGAGGCCAAAATAAAATAACTTGTAATAACATAATAGAATCACTATCTTTAGCAGTTGGATTTTCTTGGTCAAAGGTTTAATGATGACCAGCCTGTCCTTTTCTCCAATGAATGCGGTCAATTTTGCAAATGATTAAACATTTCTTCAAAACCATTTTCCCTTAGAAGTTTTGATGTTGGATTTCTGTTAAGAGCTTTCGTTGAATACCTTTACTTTTCCAAGTTTCATCAAATATTTCTTGGCGGTACCAATCAATAAAAGAGAAAAAGATGTTGATAAACACCAGAGGCATTCTTCCTCAAGTCTATAAGTAATCTGATTATCTCATTCAAAGAAAAATCCTTCCATTTCTAAATCCTTTTGCTAATGTTGGAATGAATGAGTTTTCTGTCACTGACACTTTCTCTAAATGCTCAATTAACTGAATAGTTGGGAGCTCATCAAGAAATTTCTTTAAATTTTTGTATCTCTTCTTCAATCGTTGTCGCATGATAGCGAAAATTACAAAGTAAAATAGGAGAAACACCAAGTTCATAAAAGTTGAAAATAGTGAAGCTTCTCATAGAAATCATCTGTCAATCTCATCTTGTATCTCAATGACCCAATCAATATTTGTACCATGATGACGCGGGTTCAATAAGACATGTAAGCTCTAACAGTTCATTTAAGGGTGAGTACACAAATTGTATCCTTTGTGTTAATGTTTCATCCGTTTTCAGAGCATAGTTACTAAATTGAACTGTAATAATCAGTGTGCATGCTCCTTCTAAACGATTCGATATTTTTTTAGAATCGATTGATTAAAAATTTTATTTCATTGTATCATATTTATAATTTTTAGAAAAGAGGTTATATTTATGATACACGATACTAAACATTTAATTTACACAGCTAAACCCAAGGAGGAAATTTCTATGAGTAGACGGTTGCAGGATTTACTAATAACAGTTATCGCAGGTATGGGAATGTTATTGTCAACTTTAGATACTGGTATTATCAATGTAGCACTATCTTTCCTAAAAGAGCAATTCCATACAACAGCTAATACTGCAGCTTTTACAATAACTGGATATGCACTGGCATTGTAATATTCATACTTCCTCTAGGTATTTTTAGTGACAAATTCGGCAACCAAAAATTTCTTACTTTAGATCTGTTCTTTTTGGACTTAGCTCGCTTTTTGTGGGTTTGCTAATATTATTGGCTGGCTTATTGCTGGACGAGTAATTCAAGGAATTGGGGCAGCTGCCTTACAAGCTACTTCTGCAGCTTTGATTACAACATTAGTATCAGAAGAACATAGCTCTATTAGTATTTTTAGAGTTATGATAGGTTTAGGTCCTGTATTAGGTCCCTCTTTAGGTGGCATATTGCTTATCTTTAAATGTTTGAGGATTTATTTTTGGATAAATGTCCCTTTCGTAATTATTGGTATTATTTTGCAATCACTATCTTCTTAACAAAGTTTCTGAGCAGACTAACAATCAAAAATTAGACACATCTGGAACAATTATTAATGCAATAATGTTAATTTGCCTATTGTTAGGACTATCATTATTAAGTAAGAGTCATTTACAAATAATCAGTCTTATTCTAATAATAATTAGTTTATTGATCGGTATTTTATTTTATCGAATTGAATTTATCCATCCACTTGTCAATGTTAAGTGACTTAAGGAGAATTCTAAAAGTAATTTCTACCTTTTTACAGACGATTGCTTTTGGTTTTGCCTCTGCCATGATATTTTTACTACCTCCATTTATTTTTGAACAGTTATATCATTTAGGAGTAGGAGTTACTGGATTTCTTGTTTTGGGAGCTCCAGCTGGATTAGTTATCTTTTCACGAGTATCAGGAAAAATTGAACGATAGGAGTAAAACATAACTTTTAGCCGCTTAGGTTTGGGTATTATTTTGCCTGTCTTTAATTTTTCTTAGTATTTCTTAACCCCAAATGGTCTTATCTGTTTCTAACTTTTTGGACTTTTTATTTATGGTGTTGGTGGTGGCTATTTTTCAGCCTGCAAATATCACCAGTATTATGCAAAGCCAGTCCCATGGAAATGCAAGGAAGCACGGGGAGCTTTTACAACGAGATGGTACAAAATATTGCCATTTTCACTGTTCAGCAGTTAGTTCAACCTGTCTAAATCTTTGGCCAAACAATCTATTATTAGCTACTCGGATTGGATGGGGGAATTACATAGAGTAGTTGATGTGTGAGTTTAAAGACATGATTTTCAAAACATAATAATTAACTATAAAAAGGTCTGGGACAAAAGATTTTGAGTTTTAGGAATTCTTTTTATTATAAATTTTTAAAATCGATAGATTGAGACTTGTCCCAGCCAACTTATTGAAGCGACTTACAAAATAATCAATAATTAATTATAGTACTTGCAAAAATCATGATTCTAATTAGATCAAGGATATTCAAAAATATATGACAGACTTAAATTATCTTAAAAACGTACTTATACTATCTTATCTTGAAAAATATGTTGCATTATTATAGCATTTATGGTTTGAATTGGTTTTTAAGATGTTTCTCTTGTTAGGATACTCTAAAAGATTACTTTCTATTAATCTAATAAATCTTTGTTTTCAAATTAAGAGTTCTAATGGAGATTTTTCTCTTGCTACAATAAAAACCAGGTTCATATTGGGTATGAAATGTTCTTTTTCTGAGAAGTTGGATCAATATACAACTCTTCTCCATCTTCTGTGTATAGTTAGTTTGCCTCTTGTTGAGGTAAAAGTAAATCCTCTAAGTACTGTCCATCAGTTTCTAGAAAATGTTCGATGTATTTGACAGCCTTTAAGATCTCACTTACTTTATCAGAGTATTCATTCGATTCAAGAACACTCTTTTCTAATTCAATCTCCTTACTCGTTCCAAAAAGTTGAGTTGGAGTTGCATTAAAATATTCTGCTATCTTATCTAAATTTGCAAAGGTAGGATAGCTTTTTTGTTTTTCGTAGTCAGAGATGGATTGTTTACCGATTCCTAAATCTTCAGCTAGTTGAGTTTGACTTACTCCTTTTTCTATGCGTAGTCGTGCTAAATTGGGTCCAAAATTTTGAATAATAAAGGTCATGGAAAAACCCCTGTGTTTTGTTGACACGCATAAATAAGTTTATAAACTATAAAAACAGTTCATAGAATGTAGGAATAGTGAGTGAGGAGTGGTGTTGGAGGACGAAACCTAGGACCAAGGACTATTCGAAAGCCTTGGAGCTAGAAATTGTGTGGACAGGACAAGGGCGGGCCTGACGGGAGGTCAGGCGAAGTCCCGAAAGACCGTCCAGTACAATTTCTAGCTAACAACTGGCTATTCTAACAGCCAGCAAAAGGACACCTGAGGACAACGTCAAGAGAACGACGGAACGAGGCAAACGTTGATTTGACGGTGTTTCTGAGATCCTAAAATCTAAAAAGAAGGGGGACAATTTTGTTGGTTTCTGCCACAGAGTTAAGAAGCATTCAAGAACGATGTGTGATGTGGGAGAGTGAAGTACAGCGCTGAGATGATCGGTGATGGTAGACTAACGGTTGTCTGGGATACGAACTATGCGGTTCTAAGACAGCGGATTTTCAAAAATCTGAAACAGGCAATAAGTACAAGGATTGACGCATTTGAAATATGCAGTGATGGCATGTGCGAGATGATGTCTTTACTTTAGCTAAAGATCTTTAATGAGTATGATTCGATCAATATTATAGTTTTTCCAATTATCCACTTTATGGAGGTGAACAATTGATTCGGATTGATTTCCAATCCTAACACTAAAGAATTTGATGGAATGAAAGTGGAGCCAATTAATGTACTTTAGATTGAATTCATTGACGGGTACGTTTGTCTCGTTTTGATTTGGCATTGTGACATTTTCAACAGGCCTGAAATCGTTAATTGCAACATAATAGAGGTGGTGTTACCCATAGGTCTTCTATGGTCGAGGGGGCGAATTAGAGACGAAATATTGGGGTTTCTAGCAGGTAGTAATGTACAAAGTTGGGTTGTAGTATTGAACAAAGAAATCAGTGCTCACAAGCGCGAAGAAACTAGATTTGGCTGTCATCCGTTTTGAGGGTGGAACTGGGTTCCAACTCAGAACCAAAGCGATTGAGTGAGGAGATGGTCCAAAGATGTGCTATGAGGTCGACTTGATAATTTCGGAGTTTTATAAGCTAGAATCATATTCGAGGTGGAGCAAGAGCCTTTACAATTATCTTTCTCAACGATCCTGAACTTTTTATCCATTAGCTTTTCAAATTTAAAAATCTGACAACATCAAAAAGAAAACAAGTCCGCAAACTATTGAGAGAAGAAACGAACCAATTTGCGGAAGAATTAAAAAGTATTAATACAGAATCTCCCTAAATTCAAATGCAGAATTAAAACTACTTGTGGGCGAGTTTTCTGAATTTAGAAAATAATTAGGAGGATAACTATGGATAATAATTTAATTAGTAACAAAGAATTAATTGAAATGGGCTATCGCCCTCACGTACAGCGAATGATATCATTCATCAGGCAAGAAATGACTTGTATCACGAGGCTGTACATTTTATAATCGCAAACGTTTGATGGTTGTTCCAAAAAAGTGTTGTAAATGAGATTCTAGGAACAGAGGTGGCGTAATATGGCAGAGTGTTCGTTATCGAAAGCGAGGAGATAGTAACTTATGGACCTATGAAATTCGTAACAGAAGGAAAAACTAGTTGCTCATAATAGCGGTTTTCAAAACAAAAACTTTTAGCAGAGTCAGAAGCTGAACCGATTCTGCAAGAACTTCGTTTAGGGAAAAGAATTTCTGAGAGATATTTCTCTTGTAGATCTATATCAAGAATGGCATCGAACTAAAAATTCTACCGAGTAGTAGGTCGGAAGAGACAAAAGATATCTTCTCCGTAAAAACACAATTGAAAGATTATTTGGAAATAAAAGAGTCACTCAAATTCGTGCAGTGAATACCAAGAATAATGAATAAGTATGGGCGAAACAGTTGGTGAGTACTCTTGGTGAGATTAAATGCTGGAAATTCATCAGGAGCATCCAAATAATGATGCAGACAAAAGTTCTAATAGATGATGCAACTGTGTCGAGTTATTTTCGTCAAGAGCAACAGGCTGACAGAAGAAAATATTTACATACAGAAAGGGACTATCTGGATTTACTTTTAGCAGTAAGAAAATTTGATTACCAATTCAATTGTTCCTTATATCGTCTATTTTCTATTAAAAACAGGCATGAGGTTTGGAGAGTTAATAGCGTTAACTTGGAATGAAGTTGACTTTGACAGAGGACTGCTAAAAACATATAGGAGGTTTAATACCCTTTCTCATAAATTTGTCCCTCCAAAAACAAAACGTCTATTCGGATGGTACCGATAGACGAAGAATGTATTAAGATATTACAAGTCCTAAAAATTGAACAAGAGAAAGCTAATAAAGAGCTAGGAATCAAGAATAGGTATAAAATGATTTTTCAGCATTATGGCTATATTCACTTGGTACCAGACATTGCAAGTGTCAATAAAGCTTTGAGTGTTCTTTTAAATGAATTAGATATTTATCCAATTATCACGACAAAAGGAGCACGTCATACCTATGGAAGCTACCTCTGGCACAAAGGATTTGACCGTGGAGTTATTGCAAAAATTCTAGGGCATAGAGATATTTCAATGTTAGTAGAAGTATATGGACGCACTTTAAGGAGAAAATTTTTGAGGAATTTAATCAAATCAGAGATGTCTGGAAAGATTGCTCATAAAAAAATGTGGGGCAAATGATGGGGCAAATCAGTTATAGACAAGCAAAAAAGCCTTTTAAATCAAGGCTTTTTCCTGTTGATTTAGATGCCCCCTACAGGGCTCGAACCTGTGACCCATAGATTAAGAGTCTACTGCTCTACCAACTGAGCTAAGGAGGCATTGATTACGTTTTTAGTATAGCACTTTGAAGTTAAAATGCAATTGTTTTTAGGATTTTTCAAAAATGCTAAAGTTTACTCAAAAATAGTTATTCAGTATCGTTTATGGTAGAATTATTGCGTATGACAATCAAGGAGTATTCTTTTTAGCGTGCTTACTTTTAGAAATATAAGAAGGTGAGTTTTTCGTCTGTTTATATTTCTAAAAGTAGGTTTAAAAGATACTCTTAAAAAAGAAGAAAAGGAGAATCGATATGTCAGAAAAAAAGTATATAGCTATGAATGGGGCGGAAGACTGTTACAAGTTGAAATCGGCCAATTAGCAAAAACAAGCAAATGGTGCTGTCTTAGTTCGTTATGGAGATACAGTGGTATTAACAGCAGCCGTTGGTACAAAAACAAGCAAAAGGATACAGATTTCTTCCCATTAACAGTGAACTATGAAGAAAAAAATGTATGCAGCAGGTAAAATTCCTGGAGGATTTTATTAAACGTGAAGGACGTCCAAGTGAACATGCGACATTAACAGCTCGTTTAATTGACCGTCCAATCTCGTCCAATGTTTGCAGAAGGTTTCCGTAATGAAGTTCAAATTACAAATACTGTAATGTCTGTAGATCCAAACTGTCCACCAGAAATGGCAGCAATGTTTGGTTCTAAGTTTAGCATTATGTATTTCAGATATTCCATTTGATGGGTCCAATTGCTGGGGTAGATGTTGGTCGTGTAAACGGAGAATACGTGATTAACCCTACAACTGAACAAAGCTGAAATTATCAGATATCGAATTATCTGTAGCAGGGTACTGCAACTGCGATTAACATGGTAGAAAGCTCTGCTAAAGAAGTGAGCGAAGAAGATATGTTAGAGCATTATTATTCGGTCACGAAGAAATTAAAAAAATTAGTAGCTTTCCAACAACAAATCGTTCAAGAAATTGGAAAAGAAAAAAATGGAAGTAACATTGCTATCATTTGATCCAGAAATCGAAAAACAAGTGAAAAGACTTTATTCAGTCAAGCAATGATTAATGCAATCCAAAACAGAAGAAAAAAATTAGCTCGTGAAGAAAATATTGAAAAAGTTAAAGAAACTGCCTTAGAACATTTTGAAGCTGTTTTAGAAGACAATGATGAAAAAAAGCAGGCTTATTAAAAACAAGTTTCTCAATTAGTGGATAATCTTGAAAAAGACGAAGTACGTCGTTTAATTACTGAAGAAAAAAAGTACGTCCTGATGGTCGTAAAATTGATGAAATTCGTCCATTGTCTTCAGAAATTGACTTATTACCACGTGTTCACGGTTCAGGTTTATTTACTCGTGGACAAACTCAAGCATTAACTTCAGCTACATTAGCACCTTTAGGAGAATATCAAGTCATTGATGGTTTAGGAATTGAAGAAGGTAAACGATTCATCCACCACTACAATTTTCCCACAATTCTCTGTAGGTTCAGTAGGTCGTGCTGGAAGCCCAGGTCGTCGTGAAATTGGTCACGGTGCTTTAGGGGAACGTGCATTGAAACAAGTCATTCCCAACTCCAGAAGATTTCCCTTATACAATTCGTCTTGTATCAGAAGTATTAGAATCAAATGGTTCATCTTCTCAAGCAAGTATTTGTGCGGGAACACTAGCCTTAATGGCAGCAGGTGTACCAATTAAAGCACCTGTAGCGGGTATTGCGATGGGATTAATTTCTGATGGTACAAACTATACAGTATTAACAGATATCCAAGGGTTAGAAGACCACTTAGGAGATATGGACTTTAAAGTTGCTGGTACAACAACTGGTATTACAGCTTTACAAATGGATATTAAAAATCCAAGGGAATTACGGAACAAATTTTACGTGAAGCATTAACGCAAGCGAAAAAAGCTCGTTTTGAAATTTTAGAAGAATTAACTTCTACAATTTGCTGAACCTCGTAAAGAGTTAAGCCCATATGCACCTAAGATTGAAATGATTTCTATTCACCCAGATAAAATTAAAGTTGTTATCGGTCGTGGTGGAGAAACAATCAATAGCATTATTGATGAAACTGGCGTTAAAAATTGATATCGATCAAGAAGGTCATGTATCCATCGCTTCAACTGATGCTGCAATGATTCAACGTACAAAAGAAATTATTGAAGATTTAACACGTGAAATCGAAGTTGGACAAGTTTATGAAGGAACTGTTCGCCGTATTGAAAAAAATTCGGAGCTTTTGTTGAAATTGCAAAAAGGAAAAAGATGGATTAGTTCACATCTCTGAATTAGCGCATGAACGTGTGGCGAAAGTAGAAGATGTATTAGCGATTGGAGATAAAGTAAAAGTAAAAGTTACTCGAAATTGATGGACAAGGTCGTATCAACTTATCTCGTAAAGCATTAATCGAAAAAGAAGCTTAATCATTCATAAAAATGAGGCTAGGAAAAACCCTAGCCTCATTTTTTTATTTCCAAGAAAAAAATATGAAATGTTAGTCAAAAATCGTAAATATGGTATTCTAGAATAAGAATGTAAACAAGTTGGTAAGAAAAAATACAACAAATAAATAAGATGAGGTGAACTATGAGTTCAATTAAAAATAATAGCGCTAGGAGGCGTTCGAGAAAACGGTAAGAGTTTATATGCCGTTGAAGTAGATGAAGATATTTTTCGTCTTAGATTGTGGATTGGTTTATCCAGAGGACGAATTATTAGGAATCGATGTCGTGATTCCAGATTTTACTTATTTAGAAGACAATAAAAGATCGGATTGCAGGAGTATTTTTAACCCATGGTCATGCGGATGCAGTAGGAGCTCTTCCTTATTTTCTAAAAAAATATTCAAGCACCAGTTTTTGGGACAGAATTAACGATTGCTTTAGCAAAATATTATGTAGAGTCTTCTAAACAAGTAAAAAGGATTTGATGATTATCATATCGTCACTGAAAAATACAGAAATTGATTTTTGAATCGGTAACAGTGAAATTTTTTTCAAAACAACTCATACTATTCCAGATTCAGTAGCGATTGTTTTAAAAAACAGCAGACGGAAGTATTGTTTATACTGGAGACTTTAAGTTTGACCAAAGTGCTGCAGTTGGCTATCAAACTAATTTTGGCCGTATTACTGATATTGGAGAAGAATATGTCTTAGCCTTTATTAAGTGATTCTAGTGATGCTGAAAGTTACGAGGAAAAATGTTAGCGATCGTAGAATTGAAGCTAGTATTTTAGATACATTTAGAAATGCAACGGGTCGTATTATTGTAGCCTGTGTAGCAAGTAATATTTTACGAATTCAACAAGTTTTTAATGCAGCTTATGAATCAGGGCGCAAGATTTTTCTTAACAGGTGTGGAATTAGAAGAAATTGTGAATATCGCATTGAAATTAAATAAATTAACGGTTCCTTCAGAAGATTTATTCGTAACAGCACGTGAATTAAAAACGTTTAGCAGATGATGAAATCGTGGTGTTAGAAACAGGAAACGTAGGCGAACCGATTAAAGCTTTTACAAAAAAATGGCACAAGGTCGTCACCGTCAAGTGAATTTTTACATCAAGGAGATTTAGTCTATATTGCGACAACACCTTCAACTGCAATGGAAACAGCCATTGCTCGTACGAAAAGATATGATTTACCGTGCGGAAGCTGAAGTCGTTGAAATGGCTGATAATGCGAAAGCAAGCGGACATGCGACTCCGAATGATTTAAAACTAATGATGAATTTATTACAACCAACATTCTTCATTCCAGTTCAAGGCGAATATCGTAGTTTATTAGCTCATGCTGAGTTAGCACACGAATTAGGAATTCCATATTCTAATATTTTCATTCCTGGTAAAGGGATGTTATTGAAATTTCTAAAGGAAGAATGACAGCTACTGGACAAGTTCCAGCGGGAAATGTTTTAGTAGATGGAATTGGTGTTGGAGATATCGGCAATATTGTACTAAAAAGATCGTAAGATTTTTATCAGAAGATGGAATTTTTCGTAGTCGTTGTAACGATTTCTAGACGTTTAGGAAAAATTTTATCGGGTCCACAAATTGTTTCTCGAGGCTTTGTTTATATGAAGACAAGTGAAGAGTTATTACAAGAATCACAAAAATTGTGACGGATATTGTAGAAGAAAAATTTAGCAAGTGATAATTTTGAATGGCCACGTTTAAAACAAGAAGTACGTGATGGATTAAGTCGCTACTTATTTGAACAAACAAAACGTCGCCCAGTTATTCTTCCAATTATTATGGAAGCATCACATTATAAAAAGATTAATTTGTATTGTTGAAAGGGGAACATTCATGGGTTCAAAAAAGCAGTTAAAATTATGTTAGAAGTTTTGTTAGCAATCGTTGTTGCTAGTGGACTTTCTTACATTCCAGCAATTGGAGGAAATGTAGTCATTGACTTTGCCATTATTCCTTTAATTTTAGTATCACTAAGACATGGAGGAATTTGGGGAGCAATTGCAAGTATTTTATTTGGTCTTCTACATGGAGTATTACATCCAAGTGGAACAGGATATATTGTTGTTCCATTCCATGATTCTGTAATGGGATATGGATTTTGTAGCTTTTTGCTGGATTCTTTTGCGAGAAATACGGTTCGTACAGCATTTAATGCTCGTATTTCTTCAACTGTATTAAATGTTGTAACAGCTAGCATTATTGCAACATTTGTTAGCTATAGTTTCCATGCTATTGCTACTGCCATTGGAGCACCAACATTATTTGCAACTGAAAAAAGTTGCTTTAGCAAGTGGATTTTTAGGATTTTCAGTAAACTTTATTGCTACATTAGTAGTGACATTAGTAGTATTAGTAACGTTGATTTATGTAAAACGTGACATTTACATTCCGAAAGGAACAAAATACTTATCTCGAAAAAGAAAAAAATCTCACTTATTAAATGACTAATCGAGAGTGGGAAAAACAGTTTCTGTTTTCCTGCTTTTTCTAAATAAGAAGGGAAGGAGAGAGAAAATGGATTTATTATTGACAATAGTAACAGGTTTGATATTTATCAATACAATTGGAGCAATTATTACGGTCTTTTAGAGAACTGAGAGAGATTTCTGCTACATGGGCTTGGTTATTAGTCTTAGTCTTTTTCCCATTTTTTTAGGGTTTATTATTTATTTCTTTTTTTGGAAGAAAAATTAGTAAAGATCGGATTTTTGATTTGAAATCTCAAGATACATTTCGAATTAGAAAAGTAGCCGAAACTCAATTAGAGGAATTAGAACAAGATAATACGTTTTTGAAGATTTATATTTAAAAAGAATTAGCGGTTCTATTTTTTTAGAAAGTGATGAATCTGTCATTACAAAAAGGAAATCAAGTTGAAATTATGACGTCTGGTCAGGAGAAATTTACTCAATTAAAAGAAGATTTGAGAAATGCCAAAGACCATATTCATATGGGCTATTATATTTTTAATGATGATGAATTAGGCCATGAATTATTAGAGATTTTAGTTGAAAAAGCGCAACAAGGAGTCGAAGTTTTAGTGCTATATGATGCATTAGGGTCTCGTTTTACAAAAACAAAAAATTTTGGAAGAAACTTCACGATGCAGGTGGACGTTCAGAAGCCTTTTTCGGGTATACATTTGGGATTATTAATTTGCGGATGAACTATCGTAATCACCGTAAAATTGTTGTCATTGATGGAAAAAAATTGGCTATGTGGGTGGCTTTAATATAGGGGACGAATATTTAGGAAAGGGAAAAACTGGGGCCACTGAGAGATACACATTTAAGAATTAGAGGGGAATGCAGTATTATCTCTTCAAGCTCGTTTCTTTATTGATTGGAATGCGACAGCGTCAGAACGATATCAAAAACATTTTTCTGAGCGATATTTTCCTACTTTGGAATGCCTAGGAGATACAGCGATGCAAATCGTTTCAACAGGGCCAGATAATGATTGTCAAAAAAATTAAAAATGGGATTTGTGAAGATGATTTATATGGCGAAAAATCAATTGATATTCAAACACCATATTTTATTCCGGATGAAAGTGTAATTGAAGCTTTGCAAGTAGCTGCTCTTTCAGGGGTAAAAAGTACGGATTATGGTTCCATGTAAACCGGATCATCCATTTGTTTATCGAGCAACAGAATATTATTGTCGAAATTTATTAAAAGATGGCGTAGAAATCTATTTATATGAAGAAGGTTTCTTACACGCAAAAACAATGGTCGTAGATGGAGTGGCTTCTACAGTTGGAACCTCTAATTTTGATATGCGAAGTTTCAGATTGAATTTTTGAAATTAATGCGTTTATTTATGATGAGGAAATTTCCTGTAAGCTACAAGATATTTTTTTGAGAAAGATATCGAGAACTGTTTACTAGCAGATGAGGCATATTTTAAAAACAATCTGCGTGGAAAAAAACTAAAACAAAAATTCTCCAGACTGCTTTCTCCGATATTATAAATTATTTATAAGAGACTTTATTATTAAAGAGACTTCTCATAGTAGTATGAGCCTAGAAGCCAATCGGCTTTAGGGCAGAAAAATTGAGACCTAGGGCTCAAATTTTAGCCAAGAGACACCACAGGTGGCTACTGGCGTCCTAATACTACAATAAGAAGTCTTCTTTTCTATCTATACTTGTATTGCTGAAACGACTTGTTCTAAGTTTAAAATCATTGTTAAATCTTCGCTTAGAAAGACAAAATGATTGTTTGGTTGAATACAACTTTTAATAATGCCTTTTTAGTAAATTGTTGTAACTCGCCTTTTGAATTGTACTGTTCAAACAAAAAGAGTAATTTCTTTTTGAAATAATAACTGTTATGAATTGTCTCAACAACATCAATTAATGGCATAACTGGTGTAAATGAAGTTGATTCAGTAGGAAATTGTAAACTGTTTAATAATGGTTGAATAAATGAATGAAATGGTTTTTATATTGTTCCATAATAGGACCTCCCGAACAAATGTTTGTACTTGTATTATACGAACATTTGTTCTAAAAATGCAAACATTATTTAAAAATAAAAATTTTTTCAAAAAGTAGTGTTTCTTCCTATTTAATTATATTAATCATAGAGGAAGCAGGGGAGTAGAATTAACGTTTGATACATTTTTATAAAGAAGGGTATAATAACAAAAAGTAGGAATTTATTATTGAATCCAGACCTATGAGATGGGAGGTGTACTATGAGCCAAAAATTGTAGAATCTGTTCAAGCTATTGAAAATCTAGCTCAAAAAAATTAAAAGAAGATTTTCAAAAGAAAATTGATGAAGCAAAAATTCAAGCGAATCAAAAAGATTTCTGAATCTAAAAAGAATGTAGAAATCGCTTTGTCGAATTATGAAAAAGAATTAGAGGATAAATATTCTCAAAAAGAAATTGGATTTCCAAGAAGAATTAGCATCTCTTCAAAAAGAAGAAATTCAACAAATACAACAAGTATTTGAAGCCAATCGACAAGAATTGGTTCAGGAAACAATTAAGGAGGTGTTAAAACGATATGGCAATTGCTAAAAATGAAAAAAATTGATGTTTATTGCACCAAATCGTATTCAAAGCCAATTGATGGACGCGGTTCAAGAATTACAATCATTAGAATTCATTTCCTTAAGCCAAGGGCAATCCATGTTAGAAGAATCAAAACCTTCGAATCAAAAATCTTCAAGAGTTAGAAAGTAAAAGTAGAACGATTACAAGAAGATATTCGCTTTTTAGAAAAAAATATCTCAAATCACCTTCACTCATGAAAAAAATTGAAAACTAAGAAAGAAACGTTTACGATTGAAGAACTTCAACAAACGGTTTCTAATTGGGATTATCAAGAATTAATTGAGAGTGTTGAAAACTATCGAGTACAATTACAAAAAAATTTGAAGATAGAAATGCAGAGCTCGTTGAAACTGAAAAATCTACTTAGAAAAATGGGGAAATTTAGATTTCCATCCAAAGGAAATCTTTAAACAACCATTTACGAAAGACAAAAATGGGGACGATTCCTCAAACAACGGATAATCGTTACTTAGAAAGTCTAAAAAGAGAGTCAGTGGATTGTTATTCAGGAAGTGTATCATACAAGAGAAGAAGTTGGAGTATTTGCAACCTATTCAAGAAAAACATCAACAAGAAGCTAAAGAAGAATTAGCGAAAAGTGAATTTTAGTGTGACATGGTACCCATTTGACCATAGTCCCTAAAGAAGAATTGCAATTGAATTTAGAACGTCAAAAAGCAATTAAAAAGAAGCTAAAAAAATTCATTAGTGCAAGAAATGCAACAACAAGAGGATCTTGTTAGAAAAATTGAAAATTGTATTGTGAATATACATTTAATGAATGGCAAAAAGAAATTGCAAAAAGAGCAATTGTATTCAGGAGAGCATTTGTTCTGCTTACATGGTTATTTATGTGATGATGTTGTGGAACAAGCAAAACAACAAATCGAAGATTATGGAATTGCTTCTCAAGTGACAGTAGTAGAATTGGAAATTGATCCAGAAGAATATGAAGAAACTCCAACTGTTTTGAAAAAAATCATTCGCTCATTAAACCATTTGAAATGATGATTGAGATGTATGGTTTACCAAAATATGGAGAGGTGGATCCAACACCATTTACAGCGCCGTTTTTATCTTGTGTTCTTTGGAATGATGTCTGCGGATATCGGATATGGACTTGTATTATGGTTAGCAACGTTCATTGGGTTAAAACTCTTTGTATTAGATAAAGGAATGAAACGTAATTTAATGTTCTTCCATTTATTAAGTTATCCAACAGTAGTTTGGGGAATTATCTTTGGTTCATTCTTTGGAGTGGATATGCCATTTCCAACCATTATCGCTTTCAAAAAGATTTAACGACGATTATGATTTTATCAATCATTTTTGGGGTTATTCAAATTATTGTAGGTTTATTTATAGGGGCTTATAGTAATTGGAAGAAAAAAAGATTATGCTAATGCGTATACCACTCATATTGGATGGTTAGCGATTATTTTTGGCTTTAATTTTTATATTTAGTAGGTTCGATGATTTTAAATATACCGATACTTGCAACTAGTTGGGTCATATGTAGCGATTCTTGCAGCGGTACTAATTGTTATCGTATCTATGTTGACAAGTTCGAATAAATTTGCGGGCTTGGCAAGTGGTTTATATAACTTATATGGGATTAGCGGTTATGTGGGAGATGTTGTCAGCTATACTCGTTTGATGGCTTTAGCAGTATCAGGCGGTAGTATTGCAGCAGCGTTTAACATGTTAGTAACTTTTCTTACCACCAGTAGCAAGAGTTACAGTAGGAATTCTTCTGTTAATTGCACTTCATGGGTTAAATATTTTCCTAACATTTTTAGGAGCTTATGTTCATGGGATTAAGATTACAGTTTGTAGAATTCTTTGGTAAATTCTATGAAGGTGGCGGAAGAGCGTTAAAACCATTTAAAAACATATGAAAAATATATTGAAACAAAACAAAAAAATCAAATCAATAAGATGGAGGAAGATTTATTATGACAAACTGGTTAACATTTTTTTACTGAAAAATTCTGGAGGTTTTATTTTTCGCAGCGTTAGGAATGGCTGTGGCAAGTATTTTTTTCAGGAATTGGTTCTTCAAAAGGTGTAGGGATTGCAGGGGAAGCTGCAGCAGCGTTAATTAAAGAACAACCTGAAAAAAATTCGTTCAAGCGTTAATTTTACAATTATTACCTGGGTACTCAAGGGATTTATGGATTCATCATTGCATTCTTCATTATGCAAAAAAATGAGCGCAACAATGCCTTTAAGCTCTGGATTATACTTATTAATGGCAGCTTTACCAATTGCATTCACTGGTTTATTATCTGGTATTGCTCAAGGAAAAGTAGCAGCTGCTGGGGTTCAAATTTTTAGCAAAAACCAGAAGAATCTACTAAAGGGATTATCTTTTGCAGCCATGGTTGAAACTTATGCAATCTTAGGATTATTGGCTTCATTCTTAATTATCAATCAATTAGGTTAGGAGTTGGAACGTTTGAAAGATTTAGAGCAACTAAAACAACAAGTATTAAAAAGAAGTCGAAGAAGATTTCTCACATCAATTGGCTGTTGCTACTAAAGAAGAAGAAGAACGTACAAATGTCATGAATGCAACTCTAGCAGAACAAGAAGTGGCAAAAGAAAAACTCAATTAAAAACAACGTGCAAAAACAACTTTGGGATAAAGAAAAACAATCTTTGGTTAATGCGAGTAAAAAAAGAAATTTTACAAGAAAAAAAGACGATTACTCGATAGCGTGTTTGATGAAGTTTACTCCTTAATGTCTGGATGGAGTGGTGTAACATTAGTACAGTTTATTCAATCGGCAGTAGCTCAATTACCTAAACAAGAAAAAAATCACTTTAGTTTTAGGAGAAGCAACAGCAAGTCAATTATCACAAGAAGATATTCACCAATTAACGAATGCTTCTGAATTAGAAGTGTCTCAAACGACTTTAAAACAAAAAGTTGGTTTTTGTTTTTACAACAATCAGGAATTGAATACAACTATTTATTCGATGCATTATTAAAGGATTTAAAACAAGAATACTCACCAGAGCTAGCTAAAAAAGCTTTTGAAAGATAGGAGGGATTTCAATGAATGATTTAGCTTATTCAGGAATCAATACTACTGTTCGTATTTTGGAACAACAATTACTTTCAAAAGATACTATGAATAGTTTATTAGCTTCAAAAGAGTTACAACAAGCTTTTAGAAGTATTACAAAAAAACGACTTATGGTTTTCAAATAGATGAATTATTACAAACGAAACAATTTGATGCGGTATTAATGAAGCATTTGAAACATCAGTATGAGGAATTATATGAATTAATACCTACACCTGAATTATTAGATATTTTTTTCAATTCGTTATACGTATCATAATTTAAAAAGTGTTATTAAAAAGAAAAATTTGCTAAAAAAAGATTTTTTTCGCATTTATTAGTACCTATTGGTCGTTATTCATTAGCAACCCTAAAAACAATTAGTAGAAACGAGAGATTCTCAAGATGTTCCTAGCATTATGGTGACAGCTGTTCGAGAAGCTTATGAAGATTTTGAGAAATTTTGAACGATTAGAAACTGCTGACGTTTTTTTATGGATACGTATTATTTTAAACATTTAAGAATGTTAGAACGTCAATTGCAAGATGATAAAGTGACAGAATTTGTCAATTTAATGATTGATTTAGAAAAATATTGCTACTTTAATTCGAGCAAGTGCTCAAAAACAATCAAGAAGCTTTTTACAAACGGTATTATCGAAATGAAGGAACAGTATCGAAAAACGCAATTAATTGATACATTCCAAGAATTAGGTTGGGCATCATTATTACAATTATTTGATGGTGTTTCTTATAAAGAAGAATTGGAAAGTATTTTATCGCAAGAAAAATATTTCTGTATTGAAATTAGAATTGTTGAAAGACGAATGTATTTATCGTTATTTAAAAAGATGCGACATTCGATGCTTTTTGGACCTTATCCATCCCTTGCCTATATTCATGCTAGTGAAATGGAAGTGAAAAATATTCGATTGATTTTAGTAGGAATCGATAATGGGTTTAGTGAAGAACAATTAAGAGAAAGGATGCGACCAGTTTATGGCTCATAAAATTGCAGTTGTTGGAGATAAAGACTCAGTCCTTCCTTTCAAAAATTCTTGGTTTTGATGTGTTTCCTGCTCATGAAAGTTTAGAAGCAAGAGAAACCATTGATCGATTAGCAAGTGAAGAGTATGGAATTATTTATGTCACAGAAGCGATTGCCTCTGAAATTGCTGAAACGATTCGTCGTTATGATGCAGTTGTTTCACCAGCAATTATTTTAATTCCAAATCATAAAGGTTCATTATCCATTGGAAAATCAAGAATTCAAGAAAAATGTGGAAAAAAGGCTGTAGGTCAAAAACATTTTATAATTCGTAAAATTTAGTTAAAGAGGAGGTACTTCGGTGAAGAGCGGAAGAATCGTAAAAGTATCAGGACCATTAGTGACCGCTGAAGGTATGGAAGATGCAAATATTCAAGATATTTGTCATGTAGGTCACCTTGGACTGATTGGTGAAATTATTGAGATGCGTAAAGGCGTTGCCTCTATTCAAGTTTATGAAGAAACGTCTGGAATAGGACCAGGAGAACCAGTAACAACGACAGGAGAAGCACTTTCTGTTGAATTAGCTCCCGGAATCATCTCTCAAATGTTTGATGGAATTCAACGTCCATTGAATACATTTAAAGAAGTATCTAATAGTGACTTTTTAGTTCGTGGAACAGTAGTAGCCCCATTAGATCGTCAAAAAGAATGGGAGTTTCACGCAACAGTAGCAGTTGGACAAACTGTTGAAGCTGGAGACATTGTAGGTTATGTACAAGAAACAAAAAGTTGTTCAACATAAAAATTATGGTTCCTTATGGAGTAAAAAGGAACAGTAACAAGTATTTCAAGTGGAACATATCGTATTGAAGATACGGTTTATACGATTGAAACAGAAGAAGGAGAAAAATCTTTCAATCTGATTCAACGTTGGCCTGTTCGTCAAGGACGTCCATTTAAAGTGAAGAAAAATACGGAAGTTCCAATGTTAACAGGACAACGTGTTATCGATACGTTTCTTCCCTGTAACAAAAGGGGGAGCTGCAGCTGTACCTGGGCCCATTCGGAGCTGGTAAAACAGTTGTTCAGCACCAAATTGCAAAAATGGTCTGACGTAGATATCGTAGTTTACGTAGGTTGCGGTGAACGTGGAAATGAGATGACAGACGTATTAAATGAGTTCCCAGAATTAATTGACCCAACAACTGGGTGAATCGATTATGGAAAGAACAATTTTAATTGCGAACACATCGAACATGCCTGTAGCAGCTCGTGAAGCTTCGATTTATACAGGAATTACAATTGCAGAGTACTTTCCGTGATATGGGATACAGTGTAGCGATTATGGCGGATTCAACTTCACGTTGGGCAGAAGCATTACGTGAAATGTCAGGACGTTTAGAAGAGATGCCTGGGGATGAAGGATATCCTGCTTACTTAGGTAGTCGTATTGCTGAATATTATGAACGTGCAGGACGTGTTGTTACTTTAGGTAGCGAAGGCCGTGAAGGTACGATTACTGCTATTGGTGCGGTATCACCTCCAGGGGAGATACTTCAGAACCTGTTACTCAAAAATACATTACGTGTTGCGAAAGTATTCTGGGGATTAGATGCAACATTGGCGCAAAAACGTCACTTCCCATCTATGAACTGGTTAACTTCTTATTCTCTATATAATCAAGAAGTTGGAAAAATATATGGATGAAACACATTCATGAAAAATTGGTCATCTATGGTTCAACATGCGATGCAAACATTGCAAGAAGAAGCAAGTTTAGAAGAAATTGTACGTTTAGTTGGGTTTAGAGTCATTATCTGAAAAAGACCGCTTAACAATGACAATTGCGAAATCCATTCGTGAAGATTACTTACAACAAAAATGCGTTTGACGATGTGGATACATTCACTTCTCGTGAAAAAAACAATATCGTATGTTAGATTTAATTTTAACATTTGAAGAACAAGCAAGACATGCGATGAGCGTTGGTGCTTACTATGCAGAAATTATGGATGGTACAGAAGAAATTCGTGACCGTATTGCTCGTTCAAAAATATATTCCAGAAAGTCAAATGGAACAATTTACAGCAATTAAAGAACAAATTCAAGAAGATGTTAAAGCAACTATTCAAAAAAAGGAGGAATGACAAATGCTTAAAGAATATCGTACGATTAGTGAAGTTGTCGGCCCTCTAATGATGGTTGAACAAGTAGAAGGTGTTAAATTTGATGAGTTAGTAGAAATCCAATTACAAAATGGAGAAACTCGTCATGGTCAAGTACTAGAAGTACATGAAGATAAAGCGATGGTACAAATTTTTGAAGGACCTAGCGGTATTAACATTCGTGATTCAAAAGTACGTTTTAAAGGGAAAACCTTTATCTTTAAAATGTATCAGAAGATATGGTTGGTCGTATTTTTGATGGAATGGGAAATGTGATTGATGGTGGTCCTGAATTATTACCGGAAGCATCTTTTAGACGTAAATGGACAAGCGATTAACCCAGTTTCTCGTGACTATCCGGATGAATTTATTCAAACAGGAATTTCAGCAATCGACCATTTAAATACATTAGTTCGTGGACAAAAATTACCAGTATTCTCTGGTTCAGGTTTACCTCATAAAGAATTAGCGGCTCAAATTGCTCGTCAAGCTACAGTGTTAAATAGTGACGAAAAATTTTGCGGTAGTATTTGCTGCGATGGGGAATTACCTTTGACGAAGCAGAATACTTTATGGAAGACTTCCGTAAAACAGGAGCGATTGATCGTTCAGTTATGTTTCATTAACTTAGCAAATGACCCAGCGATTGAAAGAATTGCGACTCCTAAAATTGCCTTAACAACAGCTGAATATTTAGCGTATGAAAAAGACATGCACGTGTTAGTGATCATGACAGATATGACAAACTACTGTGAAGCATTGCGTGAAATTTCTGCAGCTCGTCGTAGGTTCCAGGTCGTCGTGGATATCCAGGTTATTTATATACAAACTTATCGACATTATATGAACGTGCGGGACGTTTAGTAGGACGTAAAGGATCTGTAACTCAAATTCCAATTTTATCAATGCCTGAAGATGATATTACACATCCAATTCCAGACTTAACTGGTTATATTACCGAAGGTCAAATTATTTTTGGATCGTGCATTGGATAAACAAGGAATTCAACCTCCAATTAATGTATTGCCATCTCTTTCTCGTTTGAAAGATAAAGGTTCAGGTGAAGGAAAAAACTCGTAAAGACCATGCTTCAACGATGAACCAATTATTTGCTGCCTATGCAACAGGAAAAACAAGCAAAGAATTAGCAGTCGTATTAGGGGAATCTGCTTTTATCAAAAAAACAGATAAATTATATGTTGAATTTACAGATCGATTCGAAAAAGAATACATCAGCCAAGGATTCCAAACGAATCGTACTATTCAAGAAACATTAGATTTAGGTTGGGAATTACTATCAATTTTACCTCGTACGGAATTAAAAACGTATCAAGGATGAAATGCTTGATGAATTTTTTTACCTAAAGGGGAGTGATTCCTAAATGGTGAGATTAAATGTAAAACCAACAAGAATGGAATTGTCTAAATTAAAACAGCGATTAACCGTTTCGGTTCGTGGTCATAAATTATTAAAAGATAAGCAAGATGAATTAATGAGACAATTCATTGAGTTAATTCGTAAAAATAATGAATTACGTGATCAAGTTGAAAAAAACGTTTAACAGCAGGAATGAAAAGTTTTGTGTTAGCAAAAAGCAACGTTAGAAGAAGCTTTTATTGAAGAACTAGTAGCAATTCCGCCACAAAGTGTCACATTGAATTTACAAGAAAAATATTATGAGTGTTTCTGTTCCAGAAATGAATTTTACGGTAGTAGAACAAAATCAAGAGAGTGATTTTAAATATGGTTATTTAAACTCCAACAGTGAGATTGATCATTCAATTGAAGAAATTTCTGCAGTGTTACCCGATTTATTATCATTAACAGAAATTGAAAAACTTGTCAGTTATTAGCTGATGAGATTGAAAAGACACGTCGAAGAGTAAATGCTTTAGAATATCGTATGATTCCTCAATTAGAAGAGACGATTTACTACATTGAAATGAAGTTAGAAGAACAAGAACGTGCAAGTATTACTCGTATTATGAAAGTAAAAAGATATGGGTCAAAAATCATAATGAAGAAACAACAAAACGAGCATCTCGCAAACTAGAGATGCTCGTTTTTTTGTATCGTTATTTTACCCAAATATGAAATGAATGAGGATCAACCTCTTTTTCGGAGAGGATGCTACTTGAACTAATCTGATAGTATAATAATTTATTGGCTACTAAAAATTAATAAAAGTGTCGTCATCTATTTGTTTCACATCTTTTTAAAGAATCCTTGTTAACATCAAACCCAAATTCAGATAAATCGATGAATTGTGAGACGTGATTCGTTAAAATGAAAAAGGCTGAACCCAATTTTTAGAATATACTTTCGAATGTTCAATAGCTACTAAATCATCTTTTAATTCAAACAGATTGATAGGAGCAATTTCAGGTAAATCAATGAACTCTTTTGTTCCTGAATTTATATCATAGTGGAACATTTGTCCTAGAACTATTTTTCTTTCGTAGAGTCTTTATGATAACCACTTGAAGTTGCGTATAAGTGATTTCCTCTTACCAAGCTATCGTTAAAGTAATAAGTGACTTCTGGTTGCTCGTATAACGGTTCTTTATAATTCAACTGTAATTTGCTGTCATGAAGTGAAAAATGATATAAATTATTTAGGGCCTGATGATTTGAATCACCTTTGACATCTGTTCCTAAAAAAATAAAGATGATTCCCTTCGTTTGAAAAAAATCTGAAAGAATGACCGGTTTTTCAAAAAATATATTTATCTACTTTTTAATGTTGGATCAAAAGTTGCTAAATAATTTGAGGCGGAAGTGAAATAGTAATCATAATTTGAGCCAGAAGATGTATAAAGCATAGTCATCTGTTTTATGATATTTGATTTCCCCGGCTTTAAAAGTCGATAGATGTCACTCTTCCAATGACACCGTGTGGTTTTCCTTCCTCAGAAAAACACTAAATAACGATTGGATAGTTCTGCACGTTTAACGGTAGGATTAATTTGTCCTTTAACAATGTCTATTTTTTCATCAGAAACTTTTTTTGAACTCAGAATCGTCTAGTTTATATCCTTCAATGTTGTGGTATCCGACTATAAAAAAATTAGCGTCTGATGAAATAGAAAAATGCTTAGGGGAGTGAGTCAAGTAACTTTGGTGTTAAGAAGAATGCTAATATTACGAGTACAACAATTAAAAATTAAAGTTAGTTTTTTTCGTTTTTCTTATTCATAAATAAGTACTCCCTTCAAAATAAAATGTAAACCTTTTTCATATCTATCTTTATTATATTTTATTTTTTAAAAGGTCAATATTTTTGTTGGGTATTTCACAATATTTTTCTGAATTATTAAAGAAATACGACAGATAAAAAAATGAAGGGAAGATTATAATTTGTTGAGGAAGTGATATTTTTTTCTGCTTTGGCTTGTTGTTCGAGTAAGGTTTATGATAAGATAGTAAAAAAAGCTGTAAAAAAAGAATGGAGTTTTGAGACGATTATGACAAAAAGAGGATTGTTAATCGTTTTATCTGGACCATCAGGCGTAGGGAAAAGGAACAGTTAGAGCTGCAATTTTTCAAAAGGGGAACAAAAATTTGTTTACTCAATTTCAGCAACTACTCGTTTGCCACGTACAGGTGAAACAGATGGGGTCGATTATTTCTTCAAGACAAGAGAAGAATTTGAACAGATGATTCAAAAATAAACAATTATTGGAGTATGCTGAATATGTTGGGAATTATTATGGCACTCCACTAGAATATGTAGAAAATACATTAGCAAAAGGTAAAGATGTATTTTTAGAAATTGATGTACAAGGAGCTATTCAAGTTCGTGAATTAATGCCGGATGGAGTGTTTATTTTTTTAACGCCACCTGATTTAAAATGAATTAGAAAGCCGTATTGTTAATCGAGGAACAGATTCCGATGAAGTAATTGCGAAGCGTATGAAAAACAGCTCGTGAAGAATTAGAGTTGATGAAGTATTATGATTACTCTGTTGTAAACGATACAGTAGATAATGCTGTTCAAAAAAATTGAAGCAATCATTCAAACGGAGCACTTGCGAATCGTAAGAAATTTAGATACTATAGAAGAGCTAGAAGAAATACTGGAAGAAAAAAGTAGAAAGAGGTAATCTATTATGATGTTATATCCTTCGATTGATAAATTATTGAACAAAATTGATTCAAAAATATTCTTTAGTAATTTTATCAAGTAAAAAGAGCTCATGAATTACACCATCATGAACCACAAAAATTAGAAGACTATCAATCAGATAAAAAAATGTTGGCCGTGCGTTAGAAGAAGTTATCGCCGGTGAATTAGGAATTCGTGAAGATAGTATTCCTGAAGAAGTTTAATGATAAATAAGCCTTGAAGTGGAGAAATCCCTTCAAGGTTTTTTTATTTTAAAAATATATTTTAAGAGTGAATAAATCGTTTTTCTATTTTTTTGAAAAAGATGATACACTATTCTTATGATGTAAATTGGGGTAAGTATACCTCTAAAAGCGAGGTGAAATCATGTTTGCACAAGTAATTGTAGATGTTCCAGTAAAAACAAGTGAATCGACCATTTGATTATAGAATTCCTACAATCTTCGAAGGAGAAATCGAAGTGGGAATGAGAGTAGTTGTTCCATTTGCTGGAAGAAGCGTGCAAGGCTTTGTTGTTTCAATTCGTTCAACATCTGATTTTGATGGGGAATTAAAAGAAATCGAACGTTTAATGGATCTTGAACCTGTTCTTTCAAAAAGAAATGATTGAATTAGGAGAATATATGTCCAATCATTTATTCGCCTTTTTAATTCACTGTTATCAAACAATGTTGCCAGCGATGTTAAAAACAACAACAAGAAAGTTATTTGTATTAGAAAAATCCCCAAGAGCAAGAAGAAATTTTTCAAAGAATTTTTTTAATGGGCAATTAGAAATAGAAGTAACGGATGAAATGCCAAAGGAAATTTTGGCAGAGTTACTACGTTTAAAACAAAAAAAGGAATTGTGCAAACAAAAAAACTTTAGTAGAAGACCGCAAACAAATAAAAACAGAAGATTGGATTGTATTATCGTATTTACCTGAAGAATATTTGGAAATGATGAAGCAAGTTCCAAAAAAATGCGGTAAAACAAGTAAGATTTCTAGAAGGCTTGTCTAGTTTAGAGAATACAGAAATTGCGAAAGCTGAATTTATGACTCGCTTTAATGTTGTCCAAGCAGATGTGAAAAAAGCTGTTGAAAAAGGTTGGATTCTGTTAGAAAAAAAGAGCAGTAGATAGAGATCCTTATGCGGGAAGAAAAAAATTGTCCACTCTAAACCATTTGAACTAAATGAAGAGCAAAAACAAGTCTTTCAACAAATGTTAGAAGAAGAGACTGATGAAACCTCTCATGTTTATTTATTGCAAGGCGTGACAGGCTCAGGAAAGACAGAAGTGTATCTTCAATGGATTGGAGAAGCCATTCAAAAAGGAAAAAGCGCTATGATGCTTGTTCCAGAAATTTCATTAACTCCTCAAATGGTTCAACGATTTAAAGAACGATTTGGGAATCGAGTAGCTGTTTTACATAGTGGGTTGAATCCTGGAGAAAAACATGATGAATGGCAAAAAAATAAAAAGAAGGTCGAGCAGATATTGTTGTTGGAGCAAGATCTTCGGTATTTGCCCCTTTAGAAAAATATTGGCATTATTATTTTAGATGAAGAACATGAGAGTACTTATAAGCAGGGATGATACTCCACGTTATCATGCGAGAGATATTGCAATTTGGAGAGGTAAAATATCATCATTGCCCTGTCGTACTTGGTAGTGCAACTCCAAGTTTAGAATCTAGAGCAAGAGCGGAAAAGGGAGTTTATCGTTTATTACGTTTAACAAAACGTGCTAAACATCAACCATTACCTCAAGTTCATGTGCTAGATATGAAACAAGAATTTCTGGCACAAAAAGGAAGTTTCTCCAAACGATTATTACAAGCTTTAGAAGACCGATTAGAAAAAGGGAGAGCAAAGTGTGTTGCTCTTAAATCGAAGAGGATATTCATCCTTTATTATGTGTCGAGATTGTGGCTATGTATTGGAATGTCCAAATTGCGATATTTCCTTGACGCTTCATATGGATACAAAAGTGATGAAATGCCATTATTGTGGGCATGAAGAAGCTATTCCAAATCATTGTCCGAAATGTCATAGCCGACAAATTCGATATTTTGGAACGGGAACTCAAAAAACTTCAAGAAGAATTAGAGCAATTGTGCCAACTGCTCGAATTATTCGAATGGATGTCGATACAACTCGTAAAAAGGGACAACATGAAGCATTGTTAAAAACAATTTGAAGAACAAAAGAGCGGATATTTTAATTGGAACTCAAATGATTGCTAAAGGCTTAGATTTTCCAAATGTCACTTTAGTAGGAGTCGTCAATGCAGATACAGCTTTAAATATTCCAGATTTTAGAGCGGCAGAAAAAAACTTTCAATTATTAACGCAAGTAGCAGGAAGAGCTGGTCGAGGAGATAAGGCTGGAGAAGTATTTATTCAAACGTATAATCCAGATCATTATGCGATTCAATTAGCTCAAAAATCATTATTATGAGGCTTTCTTTTGTTCAAGAAATGAAAATGAGACATCTCGCTCATTATCCACCGTATTATTTTTACTGTGATGATTACCGTTTCTAGTGAACAAGAATATGCTGCACAAAAACAGGCATATGACATTAAAAAAAGGTATTGGAAGGTAAACTATCTTCTCAATCCGTTTTATTAGGACCTAGTGCGAAAATCAATTGCTAGAATGAATAATCGTTATTATTATCAATTAATTATTAAATATAAAAAGATCCAGTGTTAGATATTTTTATTACATGAGGTCTTAGTCAATACTCAATCAACACCGCAATCAAAAGTAGCGGTATCCATTGATGTAGAACCTCAATATTTTTTTATAAAGATAGGAAGTGGGATTTTGAAAAAATTATTTTTTTATGGGGACACCCGAATTTTCAACAAAAGTATTACATGCTTTAGTCAGTTCAGAAGAATATGAAGTGATTGCGGTTGTGACTCAACCAGATAGACCAGTTGGACGTAAAAAGTGATTACTCCATCACCCGTTAAAAATATGCATTAGAGCAAAAATATTGCTGTATATCAACCAGAAAAAAATTAACGGGTTCAGAAGAATTAGAACAATTAATGACATTAGATGCTGATTTAATTGTAACAGCTGCTTATGGTCAGTTTTTACCGAAGAAATTTTTAGAATTTCCAAAACAAGGGAGCTGTTAATGTTCATGCGTCCTTATTACCAAAAATATCGTGGGGGTGCACCGATTCATTACGCTATTATGAATGGGGATTCTCATACAGGTGTAACGATTATGAGAATGGTTAGCAAAATGGATGCGGGAATATTTTATCCCAACGCTCGATTCCGATTGAACAAGATGATGATGTAGCTTCTATGTTTGAAAAAAATTAAGCATAGTAGGTGCGGAATTATTATTAGACACATTACCGCAAATTTTTGATGGAACGATTACTGAAATTGTACAAGATGAAGCACTCGTAACGTATTCACCGAATATTACGCGAGAACAAGAACAAATTGATTGGACAAAAAGAAGCAAAAAATGGTGGATTGCTTTTATCCGTGGTTTACGTCCTTGGCCAACTTCATTTACTGTATTAAAATGGTGAAAGAGTGAAAATTTGGCAAGTGAAAGTAGTAGATCAAACAACTGCTGAACAACCAGGAACATTATTTAAAGAAAATCATCATTTGTATGTAGCATGTGGAAATCAAACAGTAATAGAAATTGTTGAATTACAACCTGCAGGAAAAGCTAAAAATGAGTTCAGATGCCTTTATGAATGGTTTTGCTTCTGTTATTGAAGAGAAAGCATGCTTTGAAGGGGGTAAATCATGGATAAAGTCAGAAATGCAGTTGTAGACTTATTAGTTCAAGTGGAACAAGATCAATCTTATTCAACCATTAGTTTGAAAAAAAGTCATTGAGCAACAAAAATGGACTGCTAAAGATAAAGGTCTAGTAACCGAATTGTTTTATGGAACGATTCAGCGAAAAAATGACGATTGATTTTTATTTAGCCCCTTATATTCAAAAAGCAAAAGAAAAATTCAACCATGGGTGAAACAATTGCTAAGAATTTCCATTTATCAAATGGTGTTTTTAGATAAAATTCAGATCATGCAGCAATTTTTGAAGCAGTACAAATTGCAAAAAAACGTGGTCATCAAGGAGTTGCAAAATTTGTCAATGGTGTACTGAGAAATTTCCAAAGAAATGATTTAAAGTTTTGAGGAAATAAAAAGATGCAGATGAAAGAATGAGTGTACAGTATAGTATTCCAAAATGGATGTATCAATTATTTAAACAACAGTATGGAGTAGAACAAGCACAACAAATTTCTGAGTCTATTTTAACATCACCAAGTGTCAGTGTTCGTATTCAACCGAATCATTTATTGCAGGAACAAGTAAAACAACTTCTATTAGAAGAAGGAGTTCAAACTAGAGAAAGTACTTTGTCGAATAGATGTTTAATTGTGGAAGAGGAAATGTATTCCTCTCAAAAAGCTTTTGAACAGGGACTTGTTACGATTCAAGATGAAGCTTCTTCTTTAGTAGCGCAAGTTGCTAATTTACAACCAACAAATAAAAGTGCTGGATACATGTGCAGCACCCGGTGGAAAAAGACGACGCATATTGCAAGCTATTTAGATTCATCAAAAAGGTGGACATGTAGATGCATTAGATTTATATGAACATAAGCTAAAGAAAATACAAGAAAATGCTAAAAAGATTACAAGTGGAAGATTGTATTTCCATGAAAGTACTAGATGCCCGTACTGTTCATGAAGTATATCCAACCGAAAGTTTTGATTCGGTATTTGTGGATGCACCTTGTTCTGGTTTAGGATTAGTTCGTCGTAAACCAGATATTAAATATACAAAAGAATTAAAAAGATTTAAAGAGTTTGGAAAAAAATTCAACTTGATATTTTAATATCTGCTTCAAAAATGGTAAAATCAAAAGGGAAGTCTAGTTTATTCTACTTGTACGATTAATCAGGCAGAAAAATAGAGAGTTGGTCAATCAATTTTTAGAAAGTGAATCCAGCATTTGAAATTGAACCGATTGGAAAAGTGGATTCATAAAGATACAGAAGACATTACAATATTACCAAGCGAATTTAATAGCGATGGATTTTTATATTTGTAAATTAATTAAAAATCTTAATTATTGAGGAGGGATTGAATGAAATTTGCGATAAAAAGTGATGTTGGTCAACGAAGAAAAAAGTAAACGAAGATGCTGCTGGCTACTTTGAAAGCAAAAATCATATCCCACTCATGATGGTCTGCGATGGCATTGGTGGACATAATGCTGGAGAAATAGCTAGTGCAATGGCTCTAATGTCGATAGGGTCAAGCGTGGGAAAAACAGAATTTAATGATGTTGAAGAAGTTTATCAATGGCTTATTCAAAAATTACCGAAGCAAATGAGGCCATATTTAATCGTTCAGCACAATATGAAGATTTGTATGGGATGGGAACTACTCTAGTAGCAGCAATTGTGATTGGAAATCAATTAATGATTGCAAATGTTGGAGATAGTCGAGAGCTTATGTATTGAGAAATTTTCAATTAAAACAATTAACCGAAGATCAAAGTTTGGTAAATGCATTGCTGAAGTCTGGTGAAATTACTCCTAAAGAAGCAGAAAATCATCCTAATAAAAATATTGTCACTCAATCACTGGGGTAACATCTTCAGTCGAGATTGATTTTTGTAAGAATGACTGTTAAAGACGAGGATACATTATTATTATGTAGTGATGGTTTGAGTGATATGTTATCTCTAGAAGGATTAGAAATGTGATGAATCATTATTCAGACGTTAACCAACAAGTAGAAAAAGCTATAGAAGAAGCTAATGAAGCAGGTGGTCGTGATAATATCACGGTTGCGATTGCAAAAATTCAATTACAAGAGGAGGTAGCCTAATGTTAGAAACTGGAAAAACATTAAATGGACGTTATAAAATTCAAACTTTAATTGGAACCGAGTGGAATGGCTGCGGTTTACCTTGCAAAAGATTTAATATTAGATCGATTAGTGGCGATTAAAGTATTACGATTGGATTTTTAGACAAAATAATGATGCGATGAGAAGATTTAGACGTGAAGCTTTATCAGCCACTCAATTAACTCATCCCGAATATTGTTGGAGTATATGATGTGTGACAGTCACAAGAAATGAATTATATTGTGATGGAATATGTTGAAGGAACAGATTTAAAAGACTACATTAGACAAAGAGGGCTCTTCATCCAATTGAAGCAGTTCGGATTATGATGCAAATTGTTTCAGCAATTGCTGCCGCTCATCAAAAATCGTATTATTCATCGTGATATTAAGCCGCAAAAATATTTTAATCGATCGAGAAGGAAATGTTAAAATCACAGATTTTGGGATTGCTGTTGCATTATCCGATACTTCTTTAACTCAAACAAATACATTACTAGGGTCTGTTCACTATTTGTCGCCCTGAACAAGCAAGAGGTGGAATGGCAACCATTCAAAACGAGATATTTATGCATTAGGAATTGTGTTATATGAATTATTAACAGGCAAAGTTCCTTTTGATGGTGAATCAGCAGTATCTATAGCTTTGAAACATTTTCCAAGAGCCATTACCACCAGTTGTAAATCCAACGGCGATGGTTCCGCAAAAGTTTAGAAAATATAGTGTTAAAGGCAACTGCAAAAGATCCAATGAACCGCTACAGAAGTTGTTACGAAAATGTTCCAAGATTTAAAAACTTGTTTAGACTCTACAAGATTATATGAGAAAAAATTTGTTCCAACAAGTTTTTCAGGAGAAACAAAAAGTACTAACTCCAATTACAACGCAAAAATAAAACCAATCCAATCAAGTAGAAATTCCAGTTGTAGAAATGGATGAAGAAAAAGCCAGTTAAGAGAAAAACGGAAATGGCCATGGGTATTATTACTTATGATATCTGTGATTGGAATTATGGCTTTTTGCATTTTTACATTCAAGCCCAAAAAGAAGTTCAAGTTCCGGATGTAACAAATTTAACAGAAGCAGCGGCTAAAATTAAATTAGCAGATGCTAAGTTAAGTGTAACGAGATGTTATACAAGTACAATCGGACGAAGTAGAGAGTGGGAAAAGTCATTGAAACCAATCCGAAAGCTGGAAGTACAGTGAAAAGAAAAATCCAAAGTAACTATAAAGGTGAGTTCTGGAAAAAGAAGCAATCACTATGAAAGATTATCGTAATAAAACATATGAAACTGCAAGAGATGAATTGAAAAATTAGGATTTACTGTAGAGAAAAAGAAGAAAATTCTGATAGTGTTGAAGCAGGGAAAAAGTAATTTCTCAAAGTATTGCTCCAAATCAAAAAGTTGAAGGGAAAGATACAGTCGTCACATTAGTGGTAAGTAAAGGCGAAAGTTCAATTAAAATGGCGAATTTAAAAGGATATACTAGAGAAGGTGCCATTGAATATGCAAATACGAATAATTTAAACTTAACGATTACTGAAGAAGAAAAATGATGCGACAGTAGATACTGTTATTAGTCAATCAATCCGTGAGGGTTCAGATATAAAAAGGAACACCTTTAACCGTTGTTTTATCAAAAGGGAAAAAAGCACATACAGTAACAAAAACAAATTGTGATTCCATATCAAAAATCAACAAACAATTCGAATAGAAAAAACTAATAAAATTTCTATTTACATTGAAGACTCAGTAAACCAACTTCAAAATGTATATAAAACTTTAGAAATTAGTGAAGATACAAGTGTGAATGTAACATTTAATTTAAGCAATACCCAACCAACAGGTAAATATAAAATAGTTAGTGATGGTAAGAAATTGCTTCTGGAACTGTCCAATAACGTGAAAAGACTGTAGCCTAAAAAACTACAGTCTTTTTACGAAAAAATATAAAAAGTTAAAAAAATGGACTTGCAAAGGAAGGGGAATCTATGGTAAATTATAAACACTGTTAACGAACGTTCGCTTTTGAAGCGATTGCGAAAAATAAATTTTTAAATAAATTTTTAAAATATGTTGACAGAAAAACGCCTATGATAGTATATAGGAGTTGTCGCGATAAGCGACGTTGACCTTTCGAAAACTAAACAAAGAAGACAAACCAAATGTGTAGGGACTTCACGAAAGTGAAGAAACAACAATTTCTTTTCTCTAAGGAGAAAAAACAATAAGTCAGTAATTAAAATGAGCTTTCAAAAAGCTTATGAAAAGTATTTTCATGAGAGTTTGATCCTGGCTCAGGACGAACGCTGGCGGCGTGCCTAATACATGCAAGTCGAACGAGAGCGACCGGTGCTTGCACTGGTCAATCTAGTAGCGAACAGGGTGAGTAACACGTGGGTAACCTGCCCATCAGAGGGGGATAACATTCGGAAACGGATGCTAAAAACCGCATAGGGTTCTTGAGTCGCATGACTCGAGGAAGGAAAAGAGGCTTCGGCTTCTGCTGATGGATGGACCCGCGGTGCATTAGCTAGTTGGTGAGGTAACGGCTCACCAAGGCCGTGATGCATAGCCGACCTGAGAGGGTGATCGGCCACATTGGGACTGAGACACGGCCCAAACTCCTACAGGGAGGCAGCAGTAGGGAATCTTCCGCAATGGACGCAAGTCTGACGGAGCAACGCCGCGTGAGTGAAGAAGGATTTCGGTTCGTAAAACTCTGTTGTTAGAGAAGAACAGCGCATAGAGTAACTGTTATGCGTGTGACGGTATCTAACCAGAAAGCCACGGCTAACTACGTGCCAGCAGCCGCGGTAATACGTAGGTGGCAAGCGTTGTCCGGATTTATTGGGCGTAAAGCGAGCGCAGGCGGTCAATTAAGTCTGATGTGAAAAGCCCCAGCTCAACCGGGGAGGGTCATTGGAAACTGGTTGACTTGAGTGCAGAAGAGGAGAGTGGAATTCCATGTGTAGCGGTGAAATGCGTAGATATATGGAGGAACACCAGTGGCGAAGGCGACTCTCTGGTCTGTAACTGACGCTGAGGCTCGAAAGCGTGGGTAGCAAACAGGATTAGATACCCTGGTAGTCCACGCCGTAAACGATGAGTGCTAAGTGTTGGAGGGTTTCCGCCCTTCAGTGCTGCAGTTAACGCATTAAGCACTCCGCCTGGGGAGTACGACCGCAAGGTTGAAACTCAAAGGGAATTGACGAGGGACCCGCACAAGCGGTGGAGCATGTGGTTTAATTCGAAGCAACGCGAAGAACCTTACCAAAGTCTTGACATCCTTTGACCACTCTAGAGATAGAGCTTTCCTTCGGGGACAAAGAGACAGGTGGTGCATGGTTGTCGTCAGCTCGTGTCGTGAGATGTTGGGTTAAGTCCCGCAACGAGCGCAACCCCTTAATACTAGTTGCCAGCATTAAGTTGGGCACTCTGAGTGAGACTGCCGGTGACAAACCGGAGGAAGGTGGGGATGACGTCAAATCATCATGCCCCTTATGACTTGGGCTCACACGTGCTACAATGGATGGTACAACGAGCAGCGAACTCGCGAGGGTGAAGCGAATCTCTTAAAGCCATTCTCAGTTCGGATTGTAGGCTGCAACTCGCCTACATGAAGCCGGAATCGCTAGTAATCGCGGATCAGCACGCCGCGGTGAATACGTTCCCGGGTCTTGTACACACCGCCCGTCACACACGAGGAGTTTGTAACACCCAAAGTCGGTGAGGTAACCTTATGGAGCCAGCCGCCTAAGGTGGGATAGATGATTGGGGTGAAGTCGTAACAAGGTAGCCGTATCGGAAGGTGCGGCTGGATCACCTCCTTTCTAAGGATAACATCTAATGTTTTGACGTTAGATGAATACGGAACCCTACCGGTTGAAATCTTTGTTTAGTTTTGAGAGGTTAACTCTCAAAACAATAAGTCTAAATCGAACGGGCCTATAGCTCAGCTGGTTAGAGCGCACGCCTGATAAGCGTGAGGTCGATGGTTCGAGTCCATTTAGGCCCATAAGTTTCAATTTAATGGGGGCTTAGCTCAGCTGGGAGAGCGCCTGCTTTGCACGCAGGAGGTCAGCGGTTCGATCCCGCTAGTCTCCATACTATCCGAAAGGGTAGAAACTCGACCTTTGAAAACTGAATACTATATCACAAATTTAAACCAAAAATTTACCGAGAGTTAGAGAAATCTAACGAAAAGAGGTTTTTAACAGAAGCAACGCGACCATAATGGTTAAGTGAATAAGGGCGCACGGTGAATGCCTTGGCACTAGGAGCCGAAGAAGGACGGAACGAACACCGATATGCTTTGGGGGAGCTGTAAAGTAGCTAAGATCCAGAGATTTCCGAATGGAGACCCAACACCCGTGATGGGGTGTTACGCATAAGCGCAGGCTTATGACGAGGGTGAGACGCGGGGAACTGAAACATCTCATTACCCGCAGGAAGAGAAAGAAAAATCGATTCCCTGAGTAGCGGCGAGCGAAACGGGAAGAGCCCAAACCAGTGTGCATGCACACTGGGGTTGTCAGGACTTTCAAGAACGTGTATGACAATCTGTAGCAGAACCCTGTTGGAAGGCAGGACCAAAGAAGGTGACAGTCCTGTATGCAAAACGGAAAGTTGGCACAAGAGAGCACCTGAGTACGGCGGGACACGAGGAATCCCGTCGGAATCCGCCAGGACCATCTGGCAAGGCTAAATACTACCCTAGTGACCGATGGTGAACCAGTACCGTGAGGGAAAGGTGAAAAAGAACCCCGGGAGGGTGAAAGAGTACCTGAAACCGTGTGCTTACAAGTAGTCAGAGCCCGTTAATGGGTGATGGCGTGCCTTTTGTAGAATGAACCGGCGAGTTACGTTAACATGCGAGGTTAAGATGAAGAGTCGGAGCCGTAGCGAAAAGCGAGTCTGAATAGGGCGAGTTGAGTATGTTGACGTAGACCCGAAAACCAAGTGATCTACCCATGTCCAGGTTGAAGGTGCGGTAAAACGCACTGGAGGACCGAACCAGGGCACGTTGAAAAGTGCTTGGATGAGGTGTGGGTAGCGGAGAAATTCCAATCGAACTTGGAGATAGCTGGTTCTCTCCGAAATAGCTTTAGGGGCTAGCCTCGGAATGAAGAATCGTGGAGGTAGAGCACTGTTTGGACTAGGGGCCCCATCTCAGGGTTACCGAATTCAGATAAACTCCGAATGCCATGTATTTATGTCCGGGAGTCAGACTGCGAGTGATAAGATCCGTAGTCGAAAGGGAAACAGCCCAGACCACCAGCTAAGGTCCCAAAATATCTGTTAAGTGGAAAAGGATGTGGGGTTGCACAGACAACTAGGATGTTGGCTTAGAAGCAGCCATCATTCAAAGAGTGCGTAATAGCTCACTAGTCGAGTGACCCTGCGCCGAAAAATGTAACAGGGGCTAAACAGATTACCGAAGCTGTGGATTCAGTTTATAACTGAGTGGTGGGAGAGCGTTCTAAGGGCGAAGAAGCATGACTCGTAAGGACATGTGGGCGCTTAGAAGTGAGAATGCCGGTATGAGTAGCGAAAGACGGGTGAGAATCCCGTCCACCGAATGACTAAGGTTTCCTGGGGAAGGCTCGTCCTCCCAGGGTTAGTCGGGACCTAAGGCGAGGCCGAAAGGCGTAGTCGATGGATAACAGGTTGATATTCCTGTACTTCTGTTAATTGTTTTGAGCAATGGAGGGACGCAGGAGGCTAAGTTGAGCGTACGACTGGAAATGTACGTCCAAAGCAGCAGGTCCGCTGATGAGTGAAATGCTTGTCACGCACGGGGTGAGCTGTGATGGGGGAGCGAAATGAAGTAGCGAAGCAACTGACGTCACACTGCCTAGAAAAGCTTCTAGTGAGATTAACAGAACCCGTACCGCAAACCGACACAGGTAGTTGAGTGGAGAACACTAAGGTGAGCGAGCGAACTCTCGTTAAGGAACTCGGCAAAATGACCCGTAACTTCGGGAGAAGGGGTGCTGGTAGAAATACCAGCCGCAGTGAATAGCCCAGGCGACTGTTTATCAAAAACACAGGTCTCTGCAAAATCGAAAGATGACGTATAGGGGCTGACGCCTGCCCGGTGCTGGAAGGTTAAGAGGAGAGGTTAGTCCTTGAGGCGAAGCTTTGAATTGAAGCCCCAGTAAACGGCGGCCGTAACTATAACGGTCCTAAGGTAGCGAAATTCCTTGTCGGGTAAGTTCCGACCCGCACGAAAGGCGTAACGATCTGGGCACTGTCTCAACGAGAGACTCGGTGAAATTATAGTACCTGTGAAGATGCAGGTTACCCGCGACAGGACGGAAAGACCCCATGGAGCTTTACTGTAGTTTGATATTGAGTGTTTGTGTGACATGTACAGGATGGGTAGGAGCCGAAGAGATGGGAACGCCAGTTTCAAGGAGGCAATGGTGGGATACTACCCTTGTTACATGAACCCTCTAACCCGCACCTAGAAGCAAGGTGGGAGACAGTGTCAGACGGGCAGTTTGACTGGGGCGGTCGCCTCCTAAAATGTAACAGAGCGCCCAAAGGTTCCCTCAGAATGGTTGGAAATCATTCGAAGAGTGTAAAGGCAGAAGGGAGCTTGACTGCGAGACCAACAAGTCGAGCAGGGACGAA